>Ga0209344_10000078_pt1 | contig 204710 bp, 188 predicted proteins | sample Cruoilmetagenom6_FD_187293 | JGI IMG/M metagenome (GOLD analysis project Ga0209344, IMG submission 187293) | Oil polluted marine microbial communities from Coal Oil Point, Santa Barbara, California, USA - Santa Barbara Oil Seep Sample 6 (SPAdes)... | ecosystem: Environmental > Aquatic >...
TTTTCCGTAGAATCTACAACAGCATTCTTGAGGAATTCAGCGGTAGATTCTACGGAAAATCCTGTCCCGTCCATATTTATTGGCATCATTTGGATTTGGTTGTAACCAGGTTTTCTGGAAAGAAATTACCTCCAATGGATGCTGCCACCAGGATTTTGGAAAAAGACACCTACTCGCATGAACAAATTAGTTTTGGGTTTTGGGCGGGCGATCCAAACGTTCGGGAACCGATGTATTATTCATACACTTACCCAGCTCCAAAAGGCATCGATGAAGAAACCTTGCAACCCGAAGGGGCAAAATGGCAAGATAGCAATGGAAGTCCGATGGCGCTGTTGAGCTACGAAACTGTCAAAAATGCAAGTAACCCAAGAAAGGCTGTTTTGGATTTTCTGGAAAGTGCCTATCAGGCTGGCGCAAAACTTGCTGATTGGAACATTGAGGAACTTACAGTACCAGATTTGGATAAGTTATAATTCAGTATAAGGGCAGAGAATTACCTTCTGCCCCTGTTCCTGTTGGAATTGTTATTATTGCTTTTTGCGTGTGTATTCACTTTTGTGCCAGCATTCCGCCCACGGCTGTGGCGCTGTGCTTTTTCTTTTTTCTTCTCTTCCTCTGCGGCTTTAACATCAGCCATAGTTTCGGTGGGTTTGAAATCTGGAAGGGTTTTGGCTTCAAGTCTTTCACCAATTAATTTTTCAATATCCTTTAAATAGCCAACCTCATCAAGGCTTACCAAAGAAAGTGCTTCACCACTGGCTCCAGCTCTTCCGGTACGGCCTATTCGGTGTACATAATCTTCAGAAATATTAGGCAATTCAAAATTGATAACGTGCGGCAATAACGGAATATCCAGTCCGCGAGCTGCAATATCTGTCGCAACCAAAACTCTTACTTTTCCTTCCTTAAATCCAGACAAGGCTCTAGTCCGCGCCCCTTGACTTTTGTTTCCGTGAATTGCCGCAGAAGTGATTTTAGCTTTTTCAAGCTTTTCACTTAAGCGATTGGCACCGTGCTTGGTTCGCGTAAAAACCAAAACTTGTTGCCAATTCCCTTCAGAAATAAGTTTTATAATTAGATCTGTCTTTTGAGCTTTATCAACTCTATAAACTGTTTGGTCAATTTTTTCAACAGTAGTATTTTCTGGCGTAGCTTCCACCAAAACGGGATGGTGCAAAAATTCGTTGGCCAGCTTTTTAATTTCTTTTGAAAAAGTAGCCGAAAAAAGCAAGTTCTGTCTTCTGGAAGGCAACAAAGCAAGTATTTTTTTAATATCGCGCAGAAAACCCATATCGAGCATTCTATCGGCTTCGTCCAAAACAAGTATTTCTACTTTTGAAAGTGAAAGCGCACGTTGATCCACCAAATCCAGCAATCGGCCAGGCGTGGCAACCAAAATATCCACCCCATTTCGCAATGCTTTAATTTGTGGATTTGCACCAACTCCACCAAAAATAACGGTGGAACGCAGTTCTGTAAATTCGCTGTATTCGCGGAATTCATCTTGAACTTGTGCGGCGAGTTCGCGGGTTGGGGTAAGTATTAATGCACGAACGGGACGTTGGCGCAAAGGGGGTTGATTGTTTAATATTTGCAACATTGGCAAAGCGAAACCCGCTGTTTTCCCACTTCCAGTTTGGGCGGAGGCAAGTACATCTTTGCGTTCTAAGATTAAGGGAATTGCTTTTTGTTGAATTGCCGAAGGCGTTTCATATCCTTTTTTGCTGATTGCTTTCAACAGGGCATCGGACAGCCCAAGAGATTTAAATGACATATAGTATTTTAGATTATTGAAGCGCTTCGCTTTTGGATTCTTCGATTTTTAGAATCTTGAATTGTACGCTTTATATTTTGTTAGACCGCTGCGCTTGGAGATAGTATATCGCGGCGCTTTTAGAATTCGGTCTTTTTAAAAACCATTAAAACTAAGAAGACGGTTTTAATAAGCGGCAAAGGTACGGCTAATTTTCTCCACGGAGATTTTATTTTCAAATCGGGAAGTATTGTCAAAAAAATAGTATCATTGAATATCAAATTATTTGTATGATTGGTGGCTTTGGGAGTATAAACCATATGATTGTTACACTGCGTAACAACAGGAATCTTCTTCCTGTCAAACGATCGTATTTTAAAAATAAGGATTACACAAATGTTAAAAATGAATATTACAAAGCTGCCGGCGATTCATTTGATATAAAAAAAGCAACACCAGAACAATTAAAATTTGTTAGGGAAACAATAATCAATAAGCGTAAGCGGGAAGCTCGCAATTTTGTAATTCTTTTATGGGTAGGAATACCGTTAATTTGTTTTGGTTTGTTTAAAACATTCCAACATTTCAGTTTTGGTTTTCCACAAATAAATGAAGCTACTGAACTATCCAATGAAAAAAATAATGAAGAAAAGTATTTGTTTTATTTGGAAGATGGAGACCAATGGCTTTCAAAAAGAAATTACTACAATGCGGTATTTCAATATAAAAAGGCAGTTGAACTATTCCCAAACGATTTTGATGCCAATTACAGACTAGCACTAGGCTACAGTTACAGGTGCCAGTATAATTTTGAAGATTGCCGAGTAGGAAAAGAACTCATTGACAAACTAGAAAAACAGTTCCCAAACGATAAAGACATCAAAGAAGTGAAGACCATTTTTGTGCATTGGGGTGAATAATGCAATTGATTATATAATTAATCTTCCTATATTTATAATCAACTAACAACCAATCATCATAAAAATGAAACGACTATTACTCGCTGCAGTATTAGCTTGCGTTTCGTGGAGTAGTCTTCCCCAAACTCCTTCCAAAACACAAGATGACACGCTAAAAAATTCCGCTTCGGAAATAGTTTCGACAATTAAGGATACCCTTCAGGAATATAAAAACTTCAAAAAAAACATTCAACTTTCCCAAAAAAACAAGGATTTTAAAACCCTCGGGGAAGCTTACATCGGTTTGGCAAAATGGCACGAGGACCACACTGTGCTGGATTCTTCTATCGTTTATTTGAAAAAGGCCATTTCCGTTTATGATAAACAGGAAATGACAAAACAGCTGGCAGACACCTACCTTTTGTTGGTGACCAACTATAGCGGAACTGCAGAATATGACAAAGGCTCCGATGCCGTATACAAAGCATTGGCACTCTACGAAACAACAGGCGACCAGCGCGGAATTGGACAATGCTACACAAAAATAAGCGACCTGCTTTATTATTCAGACAGTTATGCCGAAGGTGCAGAATACTGCAAAAAAGCAATTGCCATTCAAGAAAAGTTTGGTTATGAAGATGATATGGCTCTCTCCTATCGACGTCTTGCAGAAAATCAATTGTTTTTGGGAAACCTTGATGAAAGCCTGGAAAGCATGAACACCGCTATCAATCTCTATAAAAAAATTGGTGAAATGGGGCCACCGCTTTTGGCTTGCTATAATGGTCGGGGCAATATCTTTAAATATATGGAGCGCTATGACGAAGCCATTGCAGATTACAACCGTTGCTATGACGGGGCCGAAAAAATTGGGTTTACCCGTTATATGATGCCACCTACAGCAAATATTGGCCACGTTTATATTTTACAAGGAAAATATGCTGAAGCCCTACCCTACAATCTCAGGGCAATAGAAATTATGAAGCGCATAGGCAATACCAAAAACCTTTGGGAAAACTATATGCACGTTTCCAATATTTATAAGCAATTAGGTGATTATAAAAATGCTTTGGAATATCATGAGCTTTATGAAGAAGGTCATTCAGAATACCTCAATACCATTGTAGCTCGCAAGGATAGCGAACTGCAGGTAAAATATGAAACCGCTCAAAAGGATATAGAAATTCTGGACAAAGAGGCAAAGATTTCGCAACAACGAAAAACGCAATGGCTCTACATAGGCATTGCTGGATTGCTTGGCGTTATTCTCTTCGGAATGTATTTTACACTGAAAAACATTCGGAAGAAAAGAAAGGCACTTACCGTTTTGTATGCAGAATTGGACGTTAAAAACAAACAGAACGAACTGCTGCTGAAAGAAATTCACCACCGCGTAAAGAACAATCTGGAAATGGTGAAAAGCCTCATCGCGCTACAATCTGCAAAATTGGAAGACGGCGCCAGCAAAGAGGCCATGCTCGCCAGCCAAAACCGCGTACAAAGTATGGGAATTATTCACCAAAAACTGTATCAAGGTGAAAACTTGGGAAGTATTGAAATGAAGGATTATTTTATCAATTTAGGTGAAGGCGTGTTGGACACTTTCAATGCAGAAGAAAAAGTAAAAATAGAATGCGCCATGGACGATCTTAATTTAGACATAGACACAGCCGTACCCATTGGGCTTATAGTGAACGAACTTTTAACAAACGCCTTGAAATACGCTTTCCCCGAAGGAGTGAAAGGGCAGATAAAAATAAGTCTTACTCAAGAAAATAACAATCTGTTATTAAAAGTTTCAGACAACGGCATTGGCAAAACGGAAGGTTCAAAACCCAAAGGAACAGGTTTCGGCACCCAATTGATACAACTGCTAACGCAACAACTAAACGGCACCATTTCCGAAGATCATAAAAACGGAACTGCAGTATTTTTCAATTTTAAAAACTTTAAGATAGCTTAATGAAAAGAGCCGTAAAAATATTGATCGTGGAGGATGAAATGGTCATAGCGGCAAACATTTCTTTACAACTAAGCGAACTTGGCTATGAGGTAACAGGAATTTTGCCACGTGGTGAAGAAACCATCGCTCATATACAAATAGACAAACCGGACATAGTGCTTTTGGATATTCGGCTGAAAGGAGATTTGGATGGTATAGAAACTGCCCATGAAATACAAAAACTTTACAGCATCCCAATTATCTATTTAACCGCTAATGCAGATGAAGCACATTTTAAACGTGCCAAGGAAACACATCCGTATGCTTTTATTTCAAAACCCTTCAAAAAATTGGATCTGCAGCGTGCTATTGAATTAACCGTTGATAGAATTTCACAAGAAAAATCTTCAGAAAATGGCAACGGAAACGGCAACGAAAATGATTCGGCATTAATTAATGGAAATGCTACAGATTTCATACTGAACGACCGCATTTTCGTTCGCCATAACGAAAAGATGCTGAAAATAGATATTAAGGACATCTACTATATTGAAGCAGACCGCAACTATTGCCGCATTTTTTCGCAAGGCAGGGAATATCTTTTGGTAATGACATTAAAGGATATTGACGAAAAGCTTCCGCAGAACCATTTCCTCAGAATACACCGTTCATACATTATCAATATTTCCCAGATAGACGAAGTGGCCGGCACCCATGTTGTTATTTCAAAAAAAGCAATCCCGATGAGCAAAGCGATGCGCACGGAACTTCTTAAGCGATTGCAAACCATTTAATTACCCTTCGGTAAATCAATCTTTCCCTTCGGACACAAATTCAGTGTGTTCGTCCTAAACCGTTTTCATTTTTTTTTGATTATCAGTTATTTAGATGCTCCCCCCAGAACATTTATTCTAACCAAACCATACAATTAATCATGAAAACACTTCAGGAGATTTCGATTTTGGCTATTTCACACAATCTATTTAAAATAAAATATGTGATAGCTTTTCTTTCAGTACTATTAATACAATCTATTATTGTTGCACAACAACAATGGACTTCGTTAGATCCAAGCAACATTGCTCAATTAAAACCAACAAAGCAAAGCAGTGTTCATAACGGTGGAGCAGCAAACCGAGCTGTAGATGGCAATATTAATGGCAATTGGGGCGCCGCAACAGTAACGCATACCCAAGGAGAGGACAGCCCGTGGTGGGAAGTAAATCTACTTGCAAAGTATAAGATTTCTTCCATAACAATATATAATCGTACAGATTGTTGCCCAGAACGACTGAAAAATTTTACGATCAGAGTTTCGGACCAACCCTTTAGCGGAAACTACGGCGGTGAAGTTTTTGGCACCGAAGCCCAATGGTTTCAAGGTAATAAAACATTTTCCGGCAACATGACTGGCCAATATATTCGCATACATTTAAACGGGCCTGACGCATTAAGTCTGGCTGAAGTAGTTGTAAGGGGCGAACCCGTGTTAGTGCTAAGTGATGGCGTGTGGACTGAACCCGCTATCGGTAAAGATGAAAACCTTGCCCTTGGCAAAAAAACAAGACAATCGAGCACCCACGAATTTGGCGTTTCCAATAGAGCAAATGATGGTGTTACCGAAGGCCATTGGGGGTATGGCTCTGTAACCCATACGCAGGGTGAAGCAAGACCATTTTGGGAAGTAGATTTAGGTAAGAAATTTTTGATAGATGAGGTTAAACTATACAACAGGATTGATTGCTGTAGTGATAGATTGAACAATTTTAATATATGGGTAACCAACAGACCATTTGACCAAACTACAGGGCGTGAAGTTCCGTTTGCTGAGGAGCCAACTAATTTTCTTCCAGAAACAAACAAATCATATACCGGTAAAAAAGTGGGGCGTTATGTTCGGGTTCAACTTAAAAATTCAAACGCCCTAAGTTTAGCAGAAGTAAAGGTGTTTGGAACTGAGATTGGCGATTTAAGTGAAGGCGAGTCACAATCAAACATAATGTATAAAGTAAGTATTTTCAGAAACGTTACTCCTATTGAAAACTCTATAAAATCATCTATCACAACCAGTGTTTCCGAAGGAATGGATTTTAATAGAACCGTTAGCTCTGAAGACCAAAAACATTGGTCATTATCTACAACAGCAAAGGCTGCAGTAAATTATGCCATAGTTTCCTTTGAACTTGAAGTGACTGCCGGGGGTGGAGGCACCACTACAAATAGTGAGAGCAATTCACAAAGCAACAATGTAACACAGTCTACTGAACAAAATACTGAAATCTCCCAAATGGTCCCAGGCGGATGTACACGTTATGAATTCCATAAATTCATAATTAACCAAGCGCCCGTAAACTATAAGTTTAACGGTAAGAACTATTCCTGGTTTAGAATTAACGACCAGGCAAAACCAGTGGGAGATATCACGGTAATGGTTTTTCCTAATGATGTAAAGCCAGACTTAAAAGCTTCAGATGACAACTGGGTAATTGCTTCCAATTATGAAAGAGTACTGCAAAGCCATCCCAACTACGTTCAAGCTGAATAAACTAAAAATTAACCAACCAATTTAAATATTAAGATCATGAAAAAACTAATCTTTTTAGGACTTGCAATAGCCCTTTCCATTACCGCCTGCCAACAACAGGAAAAGCGCTACACCCAACAATCGCCAGAAATTGACACCTACAAAAAAGTTATCGATGCCTACTCAAAACAAGATTGGGAAGCCATGACGAGCCATTATGCAGATACTGCCAAAATAATGAACAATGTAATTGAGGAAGAAGGCAAGACCATAGCCGAAGAGCTAGCAACAGGCAAAGAGGATGCTGCACTTTTTACCAGTTGGGACTATGTGGACGGTGAATCTGAATATGAAATGGTAGTTACCGACAAGGGCCAAACTTGGGTAAACTTTTGGGGTATTTGGGAAGGTACGCTCAAAGCCAATGAAAAAAAATACGTAATCCCCGTCCACATTACCGCACAATTTGTTAATGGCAAAGTAGTAAAAGAGTTTGGCTATTGGGATCTCTCAAAAATTATGGCCGATATCCAGGAATTGCAATACTTAAAGCAAAATGAGACTGATGAAACTGCCGTGCCCGAAGACACACAGTCCTAATAATTATGTTAGCCTAACAGGCGTTGCAAGTGAGGAAGCAATTAGCCTGTTAGGTATTTAACAAAAATTCAAACATTATGAAAACAGTAGGCATTGTAGGTGGTTCGGGCTTTATAGGAAGCCATACAACCAAAAAATTTTTGGAGGAAGGGTTTAATGTAAAAGTATCTGTTACCGATATCAAGAAAAGTGAAAAGTACCAACATCTTTTCAATTTTGAAAATTCAGACAACCTAAACATCAGCGCATTGAAGGTAGAAGATTCAGAAATGCTGAAAGACTTCATTAGTGATTGCGAAATCGTTGTGCACGGCGGCACACCCTTTCAATTAGATGTAGATGATCCACAAAAAGAGCTTTTTGATCCAACTATAAAAGGAACCGAAAATTTTTTGAAAGCCATTCAAGATGCTCCATTGATTGACAAAGTTGTATTTATTGCTTCCGTAGCTGTATGGAACACCAACTTTCCATTGCCGGCCGGCACCAAAAAGATGACAGATGTATTTGATGAAAAAGACATAAAGTTTACTACTCCAGAAAGCCATCCATATGCACAGGCAAAATTTATTGCAAATCAAATTGTGGAAAAATTTATCAGTGAAAACCCAGTACTCCCTTTTGAAATCACTTCAGTTTCACCAGTTATGGTCATGGGCAAATCGTTGAGCAACCGTGAAGATTCAACTTCCACAGGAATACAGTTTCTATTTAAAAACAAAATAGCACCAAACCCATTCATACAAATGTTTTATGACGAAGATGTGCCTATGGCCATTGTGGATGTGGCAGACGTTGCCGAAGCAATTTTCAAAGCGGCAACAATAAAAGGAACTCACAAAAAAAACTATTTGTTGAGCAGCGAAACCTATCCAGTAAGTGATGTGAGCCTAATGCTGAACCAACAATCGCCTAAAAATAACGCCGGTATTATCTATAAAAATGGGTTGGCGCAAAAAGATCTGGGAATAAAATTTAGGCCCGTTCAAGAAACATTAAATAATTATTCCAAATAAAATCAAACAGATTACTAACCAATTAAATTCAAAAAAAATGATCACAGTAATTATGCAACACCAAGTGAAAGACTTTTCGAAATGGAAAGTAATTTTTGATGCAGATGAGCCCAACCGTTCCAAAGTGAGTGTTAAACAATTGGGGGTTTATACTTCAGTTAAAAACCCAAACGATGTAACTATGATTTTTGAAGCACCCAGTGAAGAGGTCTTTCACACTTTTACCAGCGACCCACGACTTCAGCAAGAAATGGAAAATGCAGGTGTTATTAGCATGCCAGTTACCAGTTTACTGAAAAAAATGTAACCCTAGTAAACTAGAGGAAGCAACTATAAATTAACAAAACAAATTAATTCTAACCAGTCGGCCTTAGGTTGACACAAAATTTAAACATTATGAAAAAAGCAGTACTTGTAGTATTGATGCTATGTACATTCATCAACTATGCACAAAAAAAGAATGGAACTATTTACGTTGATCATCCTGCTATTAACACAGTGGAGGCGATGACACAAGCTTTTGTAAGTGGAGATTCAGACAAGGTAGCCGGTTATCTGGCAGATGACTTTATGGCCTATAACGGCACGAGCATAGACCCAAACGACAAGGGACAGGATAAAGAAAGTTTTTCAAATTCTGCAAAAGGATGGAATGACGCCCTTGACTATTTTTCAATAAGCCGATCCCCAGGGGCCTATCCTGATGCATTGGAATATAAAGACGACAACCAAAAAGATGTGATTTGGGTTCAAACTTGGGAAGATATGAAAGGGGTCCACAAAAAAACAGGGGTCAAGATAAACCAACCTATGCACCGCTTGTTTATTGTTAATAAAAACAATAAGATACAAACCATTATAACCTATAGCAACGCCAATATTGGTTCAGAAATTCGCCAAAGTTATAGCGACAGGAAGAATGGCACCATCTACAACCACCACGAAAACATTAACACCGTTCGAAAAATGATATATGCCATTGAGAACAATGATTGGGACAAAGCATACAGTTTTTATGATAAAGATGTAGCATTTGTAGATTCAAGCTCTCCCACTATGGAAAGCATTTCCTTAACGGAACAAAAAGCCATGGACAAGCAGATTTTGGAGAAATATGATGTTTCCAGTATAGATATGGTAGGCTATCCAGACTATTTACATTATGAAATGGGTGATATGGGGGTAGTTCTTTCTTGGTGGAATATAAATTTTATCCGCAAGGCTGACAAAAAAGCGATTAGCATGCCAATTCATTATCAAATGAATTTTAATGAAGAGGGGAAAATCACTTCAGAAACAGCCTATTACAACGCAAAATTATTGGATTAGTCAACTAATTTTTTGCAATGAACTCCCCAGTTTAATAAGAGTAACAATTTACTACCAACCCGTTTCTGCCCAAGGCCGAGACACAAAATTAAAAATCATGAAAAAATTATTTTTTACAATGTTTTTATTGCCGCTATTGGCAGTATCACAAAACAGCGCCGAATACGGTGTATTCGAAACGGAAAACTTAATTGCAAATCCTACTCAAATCAGCCAATTTGAAAAAGGACTGGCAGAACACAACAAGAAGTATCATGGCGAAGGACCTTACGGAGTAAGAGTCTATATGATAGCAAACGGTCCAAATACAGGCAGTTACCACTGGAGCATGGGACCTTTTCCTTGGAGTTCCTTAGACAACGGACCCGGTGAAAATGAAGTTCACGGAGCTGACTGGAATAAAAATATTGCTCCATACTCCAGCGTAAATAGTGGTGCCCGGAGTTACTGGCGCAGTCATCCTGAACTTTCGCGTTTTCCAAAGGATTTTACAATCAAAAAAATGTCAGTTGATTATTGGGACATAAAAAGAGGAAAATATGAAGATGCGATGAAGTTGGTAAAAAAAGTACATGACGTTTATGCCGCAAAAGCGCAAGATGAAATTTGGGGTATCTATACCAACGAATTTGGAAGTACCAAGGAAGGAAGAGACTTAGCAGTCATTTCGTTTTTTGATAAATCTGCTTGGTTGGGCCAAGACAATAGCATAGCAAAAAAGTATGATGAAATGAATGGTGCCGGAAGTTGGGCTCAATTTATAAAAGATTGGATGGATGTAACCGATGGCGGTGAAACTGAAATATGGGTTTATCGCCCAGATTTAAGTGGTATTAGTGGTGATGTAAAAGCAATTCCACAAAATTAAACTTTTATAAAAAATGTACGGTGCGGCTAAGCTGTACCGTACATTTTACACTTTAAAGTATTGATCTAAAAGTAAAGTTATGAAAACTGCCGAAACACATTGGAGCAAGGAAGAACTTAAAATCTATATTCTGTTACTCTGCGCTAAAGCGGATAAAATAGAGTCCGAAGAGGAAAGACAGTTAATAAAAGTGAAAACCTCTGACGAAATTTTTGATAAGATTAATCGAGAATTTCAAAATGATGACGAAGATGAAAGTCTTGAAAAAATTCAAGATGTCTTAGAAATACACCATTATTCTGAACTGGAACTGTGTGAGCTTAAAAATGAAATTCAACAAATCTTTGCCGCAGACCGAAAGATACCAATGGCCGAGAGCAATCTGGGCAGGATTTTGGAAAATATTATTTATTGAGAAAAAAGAGCAGAGAGGCAAGAAAAAAAATGCCTATCTCAAAAAATGAAATCAGATGAAAACAAAAATACTTAAACTTCTAATCTTTCTGTTTATAGGCGTATATACGATACAGGCTCAAAACAGTGACCCCCATGGAAGTGCTGATTCACATATAACGGGAATGCCTTCAGAAAAAGTACTGTTGGTTTTGGATATTACGGTGAACGATTCACTTCAATACCAACAGTATCGGTTAAAAGTGGAACCGCTTATTGAAAAATTCGGCGGAATCTATTTGGTACGCTCGGGCGGAATGGCTTTCGATCCGGACCCAAAACAAAAAGTGATTCCAGTGGAAGGAAATTGGAATCCAAACCGGTTTATCATCATTCAATGGGAATCCTTGGAGCAACTTCAAAATTTTACAACATCCGAAGAATACAAAACTGTGGCGAAATTTCGGGAAAATTCAGCAACTACAAAATCAATTATTGTAAAGGAATATCACTAATCTTAATAACTATTCAAATTAATTCAAAAAATGAAAACTACAAAATTTACAATATTAGCAATCGCTATAGTGGCAGTAATTTCAATATTAAGCTGCAACGAAAAAACCAAAACGGAAACTCCCCTAGAAAAAACTGAAGCAACTGAAACCGTTGTAGCAGATGAAACTCCAGATTATTTTCTGCTACGTCCCGAAGTCGAAAAAGCTTTTGGCTATTCACACGCAGTAAAAATTGGTAACAATATAAAAATCTCCGGTGCAGTAAGTATGGACGATGAAGGTAACCCAACCGCAGTGGGCGATCTAGAGCAGCAAATGAAAAACTGTTATGCAGATTTAGACGAAATTCTAAAACACTACGGCTGCACTTTTAATGACGTTGTGGTAGAAAATGTGTTCACTACCAATATGCCCAAGTTTTTGGAAGTAGCGGCTTACAGAGCCGAAGTCTATAAAAACCATTTTCCAACTGGGTCTTGGGTGGGTGTAAAAGAACTGGCACTACCGGAATTTATGATTGAGATAGAACTGGAAGTGCATAAAGGGAAGTAATCAGTGTTCACTATTCACCATTCACTATTCACTATTCACTATTCAGTAAATTAAAACATATTCACATTAACTATTAACCAATTTAATATGAAAGCAACAACATTACTATTCGTATTCGCTTTTTTAAGCATTTCAACAGTATTTGCTCAAAAAAGCAACATTGACAAAGACATCAAAATGTACACCCAGGTTTGGGATGAAGTCATCAATAAAGGAGACATTAATCAAATAAATGCCACTCATTTTGATGAAAACATAACAGGTGTTTCAAGTCCGGAAAACATAGTTGGCATTGCAGCCTTTAAAGGGTATTACCAAAACTTCCTGACAGGATTCTCGGATAGAAACTTCGAAATCATCAAGGTATTCGGACAAAATGACAACATCATGAAACATTGGCGATTTACGGGCAAACACACGGGTGATTTCTTTAGTATTCCGCCAACTGGAAAAAGTGTCAATATTGAAGGTGTCACCTTGGTCAAAATGAAAAATGGAAGGATTCTGCAAGAGCAGGATTTTATGGACAACACCGTCATGATGCAACAACTGGGTTTGGTTTCAGACCCCAAAAATTTAAATGTAGTTGACGCTATGTACAAAGCTTTTGCTATTGGCGATATCCCAGCGGTTTTGGGAAACTTCGATGCTAAAATTGTATGGAATGAAGCCGAAGGGAACAAATTGGCCGATGGCAATCCTTACATCGGTCCAGATGCGGTACTTAATGGAGTGTTTGTACGTCTTGGCGCTGACCACGAGTATTTCAAATTGGCTGATATAAAACTACACGAAATGAACAACAACCAAGTTTTGGCAACCTTGCGCTATGATGGCAAATTCAAAAATGGCAAAGCTTATGACGCACAGGTGGCTCACTTATGGACCTTAAAATACGGGAAAGCCATTGGTTTTCAGCAATATGTGGATACTAAGAAACTTGATGAGGCTGAGAATTAAATTTCAATATAGTAGACGCAATTAAAAAACCGAAAGATTTTTTTAAATAAAAAACTTACTTCACCAACCAACCTTTAATACTTACAATATGAAATTTTCAAGTTACTTTTTAGTACTCTTTGCCTTCACATTTATTTGTTGTAATAGTCCAAAGTCAAATAATAAAATCAGTCCTGCGGAAACAGAAATAGAGCAATTGCCATATTTCAGGTATCAAAAAGAAAATCTTTTCCCTGGTGATGGCAGTTTACTGCGAGCAGAAGATGGGGTTGCTTTGGAGGATGGGCGTATCATTGTAGTTGACCAAGCCAAAGGACTCCGATTAATTGAAAAAGACGGTTCCCATCGCCCATTTGGCAATTTTGCTGATGCTGGTTTTGTACATCTTCCGCCCGAGCAAATTGCATCTCCCAACGGGATGGTATTGGAACACGATGGCGCACATATACTAATGTCTGATGTGGCTGACGGCAAAATTTACCGTATAAATATTTCCACAGAAAAAGTGGAAATGATTTATGATCATCCGTATGGTGTGAATACCATTTATAGAGATAAAACGGGAGCTCTTTGGTTTTCGCAATCCGCTGAGAGTATTAATTTGAGGGAAATGTTTCAGGCCGTCAATTTACCTGTCCCAAGTGGTGCCGTTTTTAGAATGAAAGATTTAAAAAGCGCTCCTGTTAAAATTATGGATAGCCTTTACTTTGCTAACGGTATCACGATGGATAAAGATGAAAAACATCTTTTTGTTTCTGAAACTATGATGGATAGAGTTCATAAATTAGAAGTTGACACTAAAACTGGTGAAGCAAATTATATTGGTGTGGCGGTTAATGTCGGGGCACCAGATAATATATTAATAGATCAAGAGGGCAGATTAATTGTGGCGTCTCCGCTCTATAACCAAGTGATTGCTGTAGATTTTAAAAATCATTCCCAACACATACTATTTGATGGTTCAACAAAAGATAATTTAAAACAAACGAACGAATGGAATCGAAGAAGTCATTTGGGCATGGAGCGGCTTGAATTGCTCTCTCCAAATTTGTTCAGTCCTCTTCCCGGCTTACTCACAGGTATGTTCTATTCTAATGAGGGTCAAACACTTTATATAACGAATTTAGGAAATGACCTTTTGAAATATGATTTATAATTAACACAGCATCTAATAAAAAATAGTAACCAAATATAAAATTATGAAAACAGCACTAATCACAGGAACCAGCAAAGGCATTGGCCTTGAAACCGCATTGGCATTTGGTCGTGCAGGCTATAAGGTTTTTGCCACGATGCGAAATCCAGCAAGGGCTTCAGATTTTAAACAAAAAATAAAATCTGAATCTCTCGATATTCATATTTCTGAAATGGATGTGGATTCTGATGCTTCAGTTAAAAAATGTATAGCTACCATAACTCAAAATTACGGTCAAATTGATGTGCTTGTAAACAATGCAGGTATAGAACGCCATGGCTCCATTGAAGAAATGGCAATGAATGATTTTAAAGCCATTATGGAAACAAATTATTTTGGAGTACTTCGCTGTACAAAGGCTTTGCTTCCCCAAATGCGTGAAAATCGCGCTGGTTGTATCATAAATGTCGCTTCAGTTTCCGGGCATATTTCCAACAGTCCTTTGGGTGCATATGCCGCCAGTAAATTTGCACTCGAAGCCATTAGTGAAGCCTTGGCTGGGGAAGTAAAACCATTCAATATTAAGGTGGCCATAGTAGAACCGGGAATTATCAACACCCAAATGGCTAGTGATATTTCAGTAGATGACACATCACTATATCCACATAGCAAACGGATGGCTGGATTGTTTTCAGCATCACTTAAGACTCCAACATCACCAACACTCGTTGCAGACAAGATTTTGGAAATTGCAGGAAGCAGCACATGGAAGTTAAGACATCCTGTGGGTCCTGATGCTGAACCCTTCATTCAATGGCGAAAGTCATTGACCGATGAAGAATGGGTGGATTGGAGTGCAGTCAATGATGACGATTGGTATGAAGCCGTGCAAAATACCTTTGGATTGGATGCAAGGTAGCTGATCTTTCAGCAATATGAAGATACCAATTTTTAAAAACCCAAGCTCATGGCAAAAGGAACAAATAGACAAAAAAAAGGAGTAGGCCGAAATCTGACAGACAACGCTTTAACGCGTTATGTTACTTTTTCCGCCCTCTATATTGCTCAAGGAATACCTGAAGGAATTACTTATTTTGCTATCCCAGCTTGGTTGGCGATGAATGGTAAGTCTGCTATGGAAATTGCAGCCTATGTTGGTGTAATTGGAATTCCATGGAGCTTTAAGATTTTGATTGCACCGTTAATGGACCGCTGGACTTTCTTGGCAATGGGCAGAAAAAGGCCATGGGTAATATTTGGGCAATTGGGTTTAATCATTAGTTTTTTGTGTATCGGACTAATTCCTGATCCTTTGAACAATGCATTTGGATTGATGGCCGCCGGATTTTTCATCAGTTTTTTTGGAGCATTTCAGGATGTAGCAACCGATGGAATGGCTGTAGATGTGATACCTGTAAACGAACAGGCTAGAGCCAATGGTTTAATGTGGGGAACCAAGACAGTTGGTATTTCAGCATCTTTAATTATTGGCACTTGGCTTATTAATACCGTTGGATTTTCAATAGCAATTTCCTCACTTTCCATTGCAGTGGCAATTATTATGATAATCCCTATATATTTCAGGGAACGACCTGGGGAAAAATTAATGCCGTGGACATCTGGCGAAGCCTCATCAGAATCAAAACAAACACAGTTAAGAAGTTGGGCACACATATTTAAAAGTCTTTATAAGGTAGTGCGGTTAAAATCGAGTGTGGTGTTTGGTATTGGAGTTTTTGTGGTAGGCCTAATGTTCGGACTTATAGATACGCTTTTGCCTATTTTTAGTATTCAGGAATTAGGCTGGACAAATTCCTCCTTTTCCAATGCGTTCTCCATTACAACCGTGATAGGAGGCTTTTTAGGAATGTTCATTGGTGGCTATATGGTTGATTATTTCGGTAAAATTAAGATGCTTTCAGTGTATTTAAGTTTACTAATTATCCTTATAGCAATATTTGCTTTTATGACCAATTTATGGAGCAATAATATGGTTGTTTATGCCTTTATCTTGTCTTATTACACTTTATACACCTTTTTATGTATTGCAATGTTTGCGGCGGCAATGCACTTGTGCTGGAAAACCGTTGCGGCAACTCAATTTACCCTTTATATGGCGCTATCAAATATGGGGCGAGCGGCTGGAGCTGCCATGCTCGGTGTTTTAAAAACTAACTATAGTTGGGAAATCGTATTTATTATTATTGCCATTATGCCTCTAATTATGGTAATTCTCGTTCAGTTTATAAATTTTAACAAACACAGGGTTACAGTAGACAGCTTTGTTATTTTAAAACATAAATTGGTGGCTCCCCACGTAATTAAGGATTAACTTCAAACGATGATAAAACTTTTCCGAAACATCCGCCAAAAACTTGTAGTTGAAAAACGCTTTTCAAAATACCTGCTCTACGCCATTGCCGAAATAATCCTTGTGGTAATTGGAATATTGAAAGCACTTTCTACAAATAATACAAACGAGGCAAATAAAGCAAGAACCAAAGAGCTCCATTATCTTAAAAACATTAAAACCGATTTACTGCTAAATATTGATAACATAAATACTTTCATTGAAAAAAGTGAAACGCAAATTCAATCTGCCAATATTGTATTGGATTATTATGAAGGCAAGCCATTGATTGGCCTAAACGACTTGAGCAGCAACTGTTTAAATGTGTATATCTGGCATAAATTCTACCAAAATAACAATACCTTTTTAGAGCCCACTAATTCTGGAAAACTGGCAAGGCACTTGGTCTATAGATTCGCCTCCGCCTCCATCTTTTGTTTCAAAGGATTGATTATCTTTCTTTTAAATTGATTAGCCAAATAAATTTTATTAAAAACCAACCAATATGAAACAGTTTATTAAATGCTTACTAATTTTTGTAGCCGTTTTTCAAATGGGTTATGCCCAAGTAAAAACCAACCTGGAATTGCTAGACATCTTCAACATGGAATACGTTTCCGATCCGCAGATTTCTCCAGATGGAAATCAGGTTGTTTACGTCAGGAATTTTAAGGACGTAATGACCGATAGTAACCTCTCCAACCTTTGGATTGTTAATTATGACGGTACCCGAAACCGTCCTTTAACTACTGGTAATCAGAATGACCATTCCCCAATTTGGTCGCACGATGGCGAAAAAATAGTTTTCAAATCGAATAAGGAAGATGACAAAACAAAACTGTATTTGATGTGGATGGACACTAAGGAAATTGCACCCTTAACAAATACTACCATGTCTCCTGGTAGTGTGTCTTGGTCAAATGACGACAAGTTTTTAGCCTTTAATATGTTCGTGCCAGCCGAAAAGAAATCGCCTATAAAAATGCCTTCAAAACCAGAAGGTGCCAAATGGAATGCTCCGCCTATTTATATAGACAATATGAAATACCGAGGCGATGGGCAGGGTTATATAAAGCCTGGCAATATGCAACTTTTCACCCTTTCAGTTGACGGAGGTACACCAAGACAGCTAACCAATACAGAATTCGACCACGGGGCACCAGTATGGTCCAAAACCAATACCCATCTTTACTTTTCCGCCAACTTTCATAAGGACGAAGAATTTTTACCCGCTGATAGTGAAATTTATGAACTCGCCCTGAGTAACGGCATTGTGAAGGCTTTAACGAAACGCAACGGTCCGGACAATCAACCCGCGGTTTCACCCGATGGTAGCAGGATTGCCTATACAGGTTTTGACGATGCCCTTCAAGGATATCAGCTTAGTCGCTTGTATGTTATGAATGCGGACGGCACCAACTCACGATTAATTTCAAAGGACTTTGACCGAGAAGCAGATAATATCTATTGGGATAAAAAAGGCAATGGTCTATACTTTCAATACGACGATCGAGGTGATACCAAGTTGGCTTATATGAACCTAAAGGGCGAAGTAACCGTTATTGCCGAAGGTTTAGGGGGACTGTCGCTCGGCAGACCATATAATTCTGCAAGTTTTTCGGTTTCGGGAAACAATAAATTTGCCTATACCCTAGGAAGCACCGAACATTTAGCTGACTTGGCAGTTTCCGATTCTAAGAAAAATCAACGCTTAACAGCTTTGAACGACGATTTATTTTCGTTTCGGAATTTAGGTAAGGTTCAAGAAATGTGGTGGGAATCTTCATATGATAAACGCAAAATACAAGGCTGGTTGGTAACGCCCCCGAATTTTGACCCTTCAAAAAAATACCCCTTGATTTTAGAAATTCACGGCGGGCCCTTTGCAAGCTATGGCTCTGTTTACTCAGCCGAAATTCAGGCTTTTGCGGCAGCTGGATATGCCGTTTTATACACCAACCCCCGAGGCAGTAGTGGTTATGGCGAAGAATTTGGAAACCTAATCCACCACGATTACCCCAACCACGATTACGAAGATTTAATGTCGGGCGTAGATGCAGCAATCGCTAAAGGATTTATAGATACTAACAACCTGTTTGTTACCGGAGGTAGCGGTGGCGGAGTGCTCACAGCTTGGATTGTTGGAAAGACCAACCGTTTTAAGGCAGCTGTGGTTGCCAAACCAGTAATAAACTGGTACAGCTTTGTCCTTTATGCCGATGGCCTTCCGTTTTTTTCAAAATATTGGTTCCCCAACAAACCTTGGGAAGACCCAAGTAGTTATTTGGAGCGTTCGCCCATAACCTATGTTGCGAATATAAAAACACCTACCATGTTGCTCACTGGCGAGGAAGATTACCGGACACCAATTGCAGAGTCGGAGCAATTTTATGCGGCGCTTAAGCTTGAGAATGTAGAAACGGCCATGGTGCGTATCCCAAATTCTTCCCACGGAATAGCCAATAAGCCCAGCAACCTGATTGCAAAGATTGCGAGTATTCTAACCTGGTTTGACAAATACAAAACCGAATGATAAAATTCTTCAGAAAAATAAGACAACGATTGGTGACTGAAAACAAGTTTAGTAAATACCTCCTCTACGCCATTGGCGAGATCATCCTTGTGGTTATTGGGATTTTGATTGCATTGCAGGTCAATAATTGGAACCAACAATCAAAAGAAAGAAAATTAGGGAATAACTTATTGCAGAGGATCCATTCAGACCTCGTTCAAGACACCATTTACTTCAGGCAAAACATCAATCAAAATAAACTTATACGAGAAGATATTAAAGACTTACTATCCAAATTATACAAAGGAGTGAATAGTATTGAGCAAGTTCAAGAAATGAGTGCGGTTTATGACATAGCTTTAGACCAAGTATTTTCTATAAATGACAATACCTATAAAAGCATGATAAGTTCAGGAAACTTGGGATTAATTGAAAACCAAAAACTAAAAGAAGAAATTATTGATTTATACAGTGAATATGATCAAAGAAAAGAACTGCTAGCCGCAATCAACCAATGGATGTTGGGCGTTGCAACAACACTGGATACCCAAACTAATTTCATTAAATTCGGTCAAGGTGTATTTGATATTTATACTTCACCTGAGATGGTAAATGAACAGGATTTTGCATTTATAAATGAGAAAGACAATCCCCAATTTGAAATTCTTGTTAGGGCTATTTCAGCAACAGCCTTTAACCAAAGCGTAAGAACCGCTTATTATGAGCAATTAATAGCTAGATGCCACAAGGTGCTTAACGTCATTGATAAGGAACTTGAAACAGCAATTAAATAATTCTAGTAAATGATTAAACTCTTCCGAAACACCCGCAAAAAACTTCTGAGAGAAGGCAAAACCGCCAACTATCTAAAATACGCCATCGGCGAAATCACCCTCGTGGTTATTGGGATTTTGATTGCGTTAACCAACAATAAAGAAACCAACAATCAATAACAATAAAATGAAAACAAAATTACTCTTCATCGGCTTAATCACAACGCTTCAATTAAGCGCCCAGAGCTATCAAAAAATCCACAACAAAGCCATATTAGTTGATACCCACAATGACTTTCTTACTCAAACAATGGAAAAGAATTTCGTTTTCGATACCAATTTAAAAGGCAAAACCCACAGCGACCTCAACAGGATGAAAGAAGGTGGCGTAGATGTGCAATTCTTTTCAGTTTGGAGCGATGGCGAACAGGTAAATCCGTATGCCTTTGCCAACCGCCAAATAGATAGTTTGGATGCCGTAATAAAACGGAATCCTGATAAAATCGTGAAAGTCGCCAATTCAAGAGAACTTTTAAAAGCCGTAAAACAGAACAAAATTGCGGCATTGATTGGCGTGGAAGGCGGCCATCAATTTGAGAACGATTTAGGCAAGCTTGAAGCGCTTTACAATCGCGGTGTTCGCTATATAACACTTACCTGGAACAACTCCACTCCTTGGGCTACAAGTGCTTCCGATGAAACCAATCCGGAGGGCGCGAAAAATTCCGAAGGGAAAAACGGGCTTACCGTGTTTGGCAAACAAATAGTCCAAAAAATGAATAGCTTGGGGATGCTGGTAGATATTTCGCACGTGGGCGAGCAAACTTTTTATGATGTAATCGCAACTACTACAAAACCTATTATCGCTTCACACAGTTCGGTTTATACGCTTTGTCCACACAAGCGAAATTTAAAGGACGATCAAATTAAAGCCATTGCAAAAAATGGAGGCGTGATTCAAATAAATTTTAACTCGGGATTTATAGATCCAACTGTGGATGCAAAGGAAAGTGCCTTTCTCGAAAAACATAAAGCTGAAATAGATTCACTAACACAAGCTGGGATAAATCCTTTTTTCGCTCAAGAAGGTATCTACATAAAATATGCAGATGAATCGCAACTGCTTCGCGCACCTTTTGAAATGGTAATTCAACATATAGAATATGTCATCAATTTGGTGGGTGTAGATTATGTAGGCATCGGTTCTGATTTTGACGGAATTTTTCTGCCACCAAAACAATTGGACGATCTTACCACTTACCCTTTAATTACAAAAGCCTTGGTTGAAAAAGGATACAATGAAAAGGATATTGATAAAATACTCGGCGGAAATCTGCTACGGGTTTTAAAGGCGAATGAAACTAACTAACATAAAATCAACCAATATGAAAAACACAATCTATTTTTTAATCATTTCAGCCGCATTATTATTCAGTTGCGCCGAAAAGCAAGAAACTGCAAAAACAGAAACCGAAAGCAAATCCACCTATTTCGATTATTCCAGCAGCGATGACCAAATTACGGGCGGCATTAAAATGATTCCGATTACCACTCCAAAAGGCACTTTTAATGTGTGGACAAAACGGATGGGCAACAATCCAAAAATGAAGGTTTTACTGCTTCACGGCGGTCCCGGCGGTACGCACGAATTTTTTGAAAATTTTGACGGCTATCTTCCAAATGAGGAAATTGAATACATCTATTACGACCAGTTAGATAGTTATTACAGCGACAAACCCAACGATTCCACCCTTTGGACCACCGAACATTTTGTTGAAGAAGTAGAGCAAGTTCGGAAAGCCTTAAATCTCGACAAAGACAATTTTTATCTGCTCGGACAATCTTGGGGCGGAATTTTGGCGATGGAATACGCGCTGAAATATCAGGACAATCTAAAAGGCCTCATCATCTCAAATATGATGGCGAGCGCATCCGAATATCAAAAATATGCCGATGAAGTTTTAGGCCCGCAACTTCCGCCAGAGATTTACAAAGAAATTAAGGAAATGGAAGCCAATGAAGATTTTGCAAATCCAAGATATGCTGAACTGGTTATGAATCATTATTACACAGAGCACATCTTGAGAAAACCTGTGGCCGAATGGCCAGAATTCATTAACCGCGCCTTTTCGCACCTAAACCCAGCTATTTATGTCTATATGCAAGGTCATAGCGAATTTGGAATGACGGGCAACGCAACTTTAAAGAATTGGGATGTTTCCGATAGATTAAAGGAATTGACTGTTCCAACTTTAATGATTGGCGGAAAATACGACACTATGGATCCAAAATATATGGAATGGATGAGCACCCAAGTACAAAACGGAAGAAGTTTGACCGTCAATGCAGGACACTTTTCACAATATGATGATCCTGAAAATTATTTCACTGGATTGATAAAATTTATTAAAGACGTGAATGATGGTTCATTTTGAGGAATAACTAAAACACTAACCAACCATGCTTACAAAACTCGGAGAAAACTGCACAGTGTTATTTCAAAAATACATGCCAAATGCATTCGTTTTTGCAATGCTACTAACACTATTAACAGGATTAATAGCATTTGCTTGGTTGGGCACTACACCAATAAAAATTATTCAGGCTTGGTATGATGGCTTTTGGTCTTTGTTGGAGTTCGGGATGCAAATCGTATTAATTATCATCACCGGATTTGCTATTGCACTTTCTCCTATCGTGAATAAGAGCATTGATAAATTGACCAATTATATAAAAACACCGCGACAGGTTTATTTTTTCGTGGTGTTAATCGGTGCTTTATTGGGTCTTATAAGTTTTGGATGGATAGTGATTACCTGTGTCTTGGCAAGAGAATTAGCCATTCGCATTAAAGGTATCAATTATCCATTTTTAGTAGCCTGCGTCTATTTTAGCGGGGGCAGTTGGGTAACAGGTCTTTCGAGTTCCATTCCGTTGTTGTTGGGCACTGATAAAAATTATTTAATTGAAGCTGGAGTTTTATCAGAAATTATTCCAACTTCATATACGTTGGGTTCAGCTTTAAACATTGCCATAATGGTTCTGTATATCATCATCGCGCCTTTAATGATTATTCTCCTTATTCCGAAAACGAAAAACATAAAGCAATTGGATGATATGCTGGAAGACAAAACGGAGAAAAAAGAGCTTTCAATAAAAGATGAGGCTTTAAGCATGAACTTATCATATAAAACCATTTCCGATAGATTGAACAATGGCGTTATTCTTCAAATTTTTATTGTGCTCATGGGATTGACTTATATAATCTTTCACTTTTACACCAATGGTTTTCAATTGAATTTTAACATAATGATTTTCATTTTCTTGATATTTGGATTGGCATTGCACAAAACACCTATGCGATACGTGATTGCGATGAAACGCTCTAGTAGTAATATTTCTGGAATTTTATATCAATACCCATTTTATGCAGGCATTATGGGTATTATGCTCTATACAGGTTTAGGCGAAAAACTTGCAGAACTCTTAGCATCAGTTGCGACCATTGAAACCTATCCTTTCTATGCTTACGTCACAGGAGGAATGGTCAACTTTGCTATTCCTTCAGCTGGAGGCGAATTTGCCGTGGTCGGTCCAAGTATTATCAATGCCGTAAAAGAAATTGGTGCAGGATTGCCAGCAAGTGAAGTTACAGCAATGATTTCAAGAGCTTCCTTATCAATTGCATATGGCGAAAGTCTGTCTAATATATTACAGCCCTTTTACTTATTACTTGTATTTCCGATTATGGGAAGCGGCATTAAAATTCAAGCTCGCGATGTGATGGGTTATTTGGTCATTCCGTTTATTGTGTTTTTTATCATTCAATCCATTTTAGTGACTTGGATGCCCTTATAAAACTTAATAAAATACTAATCAAACCAACCAATAATGAAATTAAAACAGACACTAATTATTGCGCTAACATTAAGCTTATTGAGCTTAGTCTCTTGGGAAGTCTACTGGATAAGCCAAGGAAAAATCCCAGATTTGGATGATGACAAAAATCTTTGGGCCGTACAACGTGCTAAAGTAGAAGAAGCGTCTACACAAGACGTTGTCCTACTTGGGTCCTCACGCGTACTGTTTGATATCCAACTCAATGAATGGGAAAAAGAAACGGGAGTGAGACCGATACAATTGGCATCTGCCGGGGCATCACCATTACCAGCTTTTCATGACATTGTAAATAATACAGATTTTACAGGCACGGTTATAGTGGGCGTAACTCCTGGTCTTTTCTTTTCTACCACCTTTCCAGAAGCAAGTCCTATGAGTCGTGCTCAAAATAGAGTAGACTATTACGAGAAAAGAACCTATGCACAACGACTCAATCATTGGCTTTCGCTTCCGCTTCAGAAAAACTTTGCTTTTGTGTCCACCAGTGAAGAGGGGTGGACTGACGATATCGATTTAAAATCATTGTTAAATTCCGTTTCTTCTACAAATAGGTCGGGAAAACCCGAATATCCGCCCTTCAATAATTTTTCTAAAATAGAAGAAGATCGAAACAATCCAATGACCGTAAAAACCGCTACGGACACTGCTTTTGCCAACAGTATAAAAGCAGCTTGGAAATTTATAATAATGGGCAATCAAAACCCTCCCGATAAAGAAGCTACTACCAAATTTTTTGCTGCCGATGCCGAAAAATTTATGAATCGGGGGGGCAATCTTATTTTGTTAAGATGTCCTTCGAGCGGATGGTTAAAAGGAGGTGAAGATAAATTTTTGCCACGTGCTGAATTTTGGGATTACCTCGTAAAAACCACAAATGCCAAAGCCTATTATTATGAAGACTACGAGCAGCTTAAGGATTTGACCTGTCCAGAATGGTCGCATTTATCAGCGCCAGATGCTAGCTATTTTACGACTGAATTGGTGAAAATCATGAAAGCCGATGGTGCATTGTCTAACACTAAATCTAATTAATTATGTTATTCAATTCCTTAAGTTTCGTCGTGTTTTTAGTGATTGTTTTGGCACTATATTATTCAAAACTTTTTAACTGGACCAATAAAAAACGTATGCTTCTTTTTGCTAGCTATGTTTTCTATGGGATGTGGAATCCACCCTTAATTATTTTGCTTTGGATTTCAACAGTAGTCGATTGGATTGCAGGCAATAAACTTTCTACTGAAGAAAATCAGCGCAAACGTAAACTCTGGTTGTTGTTGAGTTTGTTTGTGAATTTGGGATTTCTGGCATTCTTTAAATACCGTGATTTTATGTTGGATAATTTCACCATGGTGGTAAATTCATACGGGTATGGGTATCAAACACAGCCTATGGATATTATCCTACCAATGGGAATTTCGTTTTATACGTTCCAAACCATGTCCTATACTATTGATATGTATCTAAAAAGAACCGAAAAAGCCAAAACCTTTTTAGATTTTGCCTTATATGTTACTTTCTTTCCCCAATTGGTTGCAGGCCCAATTGTAAGGGCGCGTGAATTGATCTCACAATTTTATGAAGAAAAGAAAGCGACGGTAAACCAATTTATTTGGGGGTTGTTTTTGTTGACCGTTGGATTATTTCAAAAAGTCGTATTGGCGGACACATTGTTATCTGATACGGCCGACACTGTTTTTGGTTCAAAATCTATTCTCCACGGATTAGATGCCTGGGTTGGAACTTTAGCATTTTCAGGACAAATATTTTTTGATTTTGCTGGGTATTCCACTTGTGCTATTGGTATTGCATTAATGTTAGGCATTATTCTTCCAGACAACTTCAGATACCCTTATGCAGCCATAGGATTTTCAGATTTGTGGCGACGTTGGCACATTTCATTGTCAACGTGGCTACGCGACTATTTATACATTCCGTTAGGGGGCAGTAAACATGGTGTGGTAAGAATGTACTCTGCATTAATGATCACCATGCTATTAGGCGGATTGTGGCATGGTGCCGCTTGGACCTTTGTAATTTGGGGAGCATTGCACGGCATCTATTTAGTTGTGGAACGTATGCTCAAAGGAAAAATCCATATAAAAATCAATGCGTTTACAGGCATTTTGTTAGCGCTTTTGACCTTTACCCTTGTCAATTTTACCTGGGTGTTTTTTAGGGCACGTGAATTTTCAATAGCTAAAAACATGATAACATCTATGTTGTTTTTGAACGGTGAAGGTGAAAAAATCATTAACTCCTTTGACGTTTTAAAAGTACTCACTCTTATTACCCTATTATTTATATGTCATTGGCTAATGCGGAATACGTCTATGAAAGCAGTTTCAGAAAAAACGGCCCCTTGGTTATTGGGAGTTATATGGGCAGTGATGTTTTTCTTGATTGCTATTTCTCAAGGTAGCGGAGAACAGTTTATTTACTTTCAATTTTAAATATAATTCCAATAACCAACAAATAAACAAATGGTGGTTGAGCTACCTTTAAAAACATTCTAATTATGGTAGAAAAAGACGAAGGTTTAAAAAGGAGGGTTGGCGCATTCGGTTTATCGGCAAACATCATCAACATTATTATTGGCTCAGGTATTTTTGTGCTGCCTGCAATTGTCGCCAGTTATATGGGAGCATCAAGTATAATTGCATATCTATTTTGCGGATTGTTAATGGCAATGGTAATGCTTTGTTTTGCAGAAGCTGGTAGTAAAGTAACAAACACTGGCGGTCCCTACACTTACATTGAAACAGCTTTTGGAGATTATCCTGGCTTTGTGGCTGGTATTTTTGCCGTTGGCAGCAATCTCTTTGCAGATGCAGCAGTTTCGAATGCTTTAGTAAATGTTGTAGCTTCTGCATATCCCATATTTGAAAACGGATGGCCTCGATTCTTGTTTTTATTTATTCTTTTTTACGGTTTGGTTTACATCAATGTAATTGGCTTAAAACAAGGAATGGGTTTGGTGAAGTTTAACACAATAATTAAGTTAATACCCTTGCTTTTACTTGTTTTCATTGGCTTTAAGGATGTTTCCATAAGCAATTTATACTTTGAACATTTTCCTAGTATAAGAACATTGGGTGAAACCTCTCTTATTTTATTTTTTGCTTTTCAAGGTTGCGAAACGGGTATTATTGTAGGCGGAGAGGTTATTAACCCAAAACGCACTATTCCTAGAGCCATTTTAATAAGTATTGTAACGGTTGTGGTTGTTTATGTATTAATTCAAACGGTTTCCCAAGGTGTTTTGGGCGATGCGCTACCAAATTTTAAAGCGGCTCCACTTGCTGAAACTGCCCGAATTGTTTTTGGTCCTTTTGGATATATGCTTTTAATTATTGGCGCAGTAATTTCTATGTTTGGCTACATGAGTGGCACGATACTTAATAGTCCACGAATAGTCTATGCACTTGCGAGAGACAAGGTAATACCCATAAATGCATTATCAAGAATTCACAAATCATTTGCTACGCCACATATAGCAATTATTATATATGCAACCATCGGTTTTATTTTGGCTGTTACCGGTAGTTTTGAACAATTAGTAGTTATAGCCAGTAGCGCTATGTTAATTCTTTATTTAGGAGTAGCACTTTCAGTAATTAAGCTACGCAATTCTAAAGAAGAATACACTGGAGGTTTTAGAATTCCAGGAGGTTGGACTGTACCCATTTTAGCTATTGCCATAATTCTATACTTTTTATCAAGTCTTTCGGCAAATGAAATGATTGGAACCGCAATAGTTTTATGTGTACTCACGCTTATATTTTTTATGATCAAGTTTCTAAAAAAGAAAGCCAAGTGATAAAACATTTTAAAAACATACGATGAAACATTATCAATAAAATCATAACTTCAAACTATAAAAAAACACATCATAATTAGAAAATTGCTACCTTTAAAATTATCCAACACATTTATTATGAAGTATCTATCACTTTTTTTGGCGCTATTCATTATAATTTCCTGTAAACAGAAAAAACAAGAAATTAATAATCTGGGCGTAGTAAATATTACAATCACTGGAAAGGAAAGTGCCCAACCCCATTTTGAAAAAGGACTATTATTGTTGCATTCTTTTGAATATGAGGACGCCCGCGAAGCTTTTAAAAAGGCTCAAGAAGAAGACCCAGAAATGGCAATGGCATATTGGGGAGAAGCAATGACTTACAATCACAGTTTATGGCAGGAGCAGGATTATGAAGCTGCATCTTTTGTTTTAGAACAATTAGAAGCAATTAACCCTGAGCAAAAAAAAACAGAGCTTGAAGATGAATTAATTGAAGCGGTCCATATACTTTACCAACCAAAAACAACTAAAAAAGAACGGGATATTGCCTATTCTAAATTTATGGAAGGTTTGTATAATAAATACCCTGCCAATCAAGAAGTAGCTGCATTTTATGCATTATCCTTGCTGGGTTCAGTTCCCGAAGGAAGGGACGATATTATTTATGGCAAAGGGGCAAAAATTGCAAAAGGTATTTTAAAGGAAAACCCTAATCATCCAGGGGCTCTACATTATTTAATACATTCTTATGACGACCCTGAACATGCGTCACTTGCTCTGGATGCAGCAAATGCCTATTCAAAAGTAGCTCCAGATGCCAGCCACGCATTGCATATGCCTTCACACATTTATGTAGCAATGGGGATGTGGGACAATGTAATTTCTTCAAATATTGATTCATACCAGGCAAGCCTTAATAGAATGGAGAAAAAAAATCTGGACGGTGATGCCCGTGGTTATCACGCTTTCCATTGGTTGGAGTACGGCTATCTTCAAAAAGGAAATTTTGAAGAAGCAAAAAAAATGGCGCTTGACATGAAAAAATATGTTTCTGAAGACTCCTCAAAAAGAGCAAGGGTTCATTTGGTATTTTTAAAAGGAACTTATTTAACCGAGACGGATGAATGGGATGGCGAAATAGCAGATATTCTCGTAAACATAACCGATTTGAATATTTCCGTTCGCTCCCAATATCAGTTTCTGGAAGGAATGAAAGCTTTTAAAGAAGGTAATATTTCAAAACTGGACAGCGTACTCAACACTATGGATCAAGACTATAAAAGGGAGTCCTTTGTTGTATCAGAAGGAAGTTCCAAACTTTGTTCGGCAGTTACGCGCGATGAAGCTACGGAAATGGATTTAAAAGAATCTGAAATTAGGCAAAATCAATTAATGGCACTTCGTGCTGAACTGAATAATAATACAAAACTAGCAGAAGAACACTTTATAAAATCCATCGATATTGAAAACAGTATAAGCTATAGCTATGGTCCACCTTCCATCCAGAAACCCACCCACGAGTTGTATGCAGATTGGTTACTTACCCAAAACAGAAATGAGGAAGCCGCAGAACACTATTCACTTGCTCTTAAAAACGGACCTGGAAGATTACGAGCCTTAGAAGGAATGGAAAAAACAAAGGAGATAATTTGATTATCTTTGAAATCTGAAAAAATCATTCACAAAACAAGATGAATATAGAACAAATTTTCAAAAATAATGAAGCCTGGGTAAACGAAAAATTGGGGTTGGATCCTAACTATTTCAAAAACCTATCCGAAGGCCAAAATCCAGAAGTACTTTATATTGGCTGCAGTGACAGCCGCGTTACCGCAGAGGAAATTATGGGCGCCAAACCTGGCGAAGCCTTTGTGTTGCGAAATATCGCCAATATGGTTTCCAATTTAGACCTTAGTGCGATGAGCGTAATAAATTACGCGGTTAACCATTTAAAAGTAAGCCATATAATTGTTTGTGGTCATTATGGTTGCGGTGGTGTAAAAGCTGCCATGCAAAGCCAAGATCTGGGAATTCTAAACCCTTGGTTACGAAGCATCCGCGATGTATATAGATTGCATAAACAAGAACTAAATAAATTAGAAAACGAAGAAGAAAAATACCGTCGACTTGTAGAACTAAACGTACAAGAACAGTGCGTAAATGTTATAAAAACAGCCGATGTACAGATTGCTTATAGAAATAGAAATTTCACAGTACACGGCTGGGTTATGGATATGGAAACTGGAAAATTAATCGATTTAAAAATTGATTTCGACAAAGTTCTGAAAGGAATAATGGAAATATACCATTTGGACTAAGGAAAGTTTATACCTTGACTATGATAAAAATTTAAGTTTTTCAAACAACGACGCTAAGAAAAATAGTTCAAATGAAATTTCAAAAAAAAGGCTACCGTTTTGGGTAGCCTTTTTTTATAATGTAGAGGTTTTATTGCTTTGCTACTTTAAAAGTTGCTTGTAACTCCCCAGAGGTCGCATTTAAAAAATACATTCCACTCTCTAAACTAGACATATCAACTTCGGTAATGTTTCCATTAGCCGTACCTTGAGCAACGAGTTTACCCAAAATATTATAAATTTTGTAGCTATCCAGTTTATATAGTGAAGCCACTTTTAATCTATTATTTACAGGATTCGGATATAAAGAAATATTCTTACGGAATTTTTCATCAATAGAAGCCGTTTGCTCTACAGTAATGGTTCCTTGCATTGCAGAGTGAACATTGCATTTATAATCATTTACACCCAATTGAGTAAATGTGTACGAAAACTGCGTTCCATTGCCAGTAAGTACTCCACTATCAAAAGCTTCTTGGCTCCCAGATTCGCTTGTAACGGAATGAGGAATCTCATCAGCCCATGTCCATCTTACGGTATCGCCTGGTTCTACACTAATACTCACGTCGTCACTTAGTACCCCAACAAACCAGTCAAGGTCAAAAGTTGTTTGCGCAGTTGCCATTGAGGCAGTTAACACCGCCAAAAAAAATAGTTTAATTTGTTTCATAATATTTGATTTTAGGTTAATATACTCCTTGTTATTTTTAAATTCAATTTCCACTTTCTAAAAATGCTTCTTAAAAGACCCTGCTAATATTAAAGCCAAAAAAGAAATCGCCATCAGCCCAATCGCCCTGCCCCTGCACAATAAAGCCTTCTTCAAACATAGCTTGGGCATTGGTGAAGTGCATTTGGAATACATGGCCGCCGGTTTCAATATCTACACCAACAGACAAAGGATTTCTATAATTGGAATTTTTGTTACGGTTTAAATGGATGCCATAGTCTGCGTTAATGCTCACGCGATTTGAAATTTTATACCTTCCCCCCAGTCCTACTGCGTATTGATTGGCATTTTCGTCATAGTTTATGGTAGTTCCATCATCCAGTACTTCACGGCTGCGTGTTGCTAAATTCTCGTGAATAAAAGTTGGGGCAAGCAATAATGATAAGGATTCATTCAATTTTTTTGAAATTAAAAGCTGGGAAGTGTAGGTAAGCCTATCTATAAACTCCAGTTTTGGATATTGATCTTTTTCCAAGGAAGTATTTGCAGTAACCAAATTATAACCAACAATTGTTACTGGAAAACCATCTTTTTCCTGTGGAATCAATATATACTTTGCGTGAATTCCATATTTCTTTTGAAAGGAGCTTCTTGCAATACCAATATTCAACCAATCATTAAATCCATAAATAAATTTAAGTTGGGTTACGGCATTGTCAAGCCCGAAGAAATCATCGAATCCATTTTTAACCGATCCGAAACGATGGGCCACAACAAAGTAGAAATCCTTTTTATTGGCAAGTTTGGTAGATTCAAAATTCACCACTTTTAATCCTTTAAAAGCGGCAATCACGGTTTTATTAACCACTGCTTCACTTTCAAGATCTTTTAGCAAATCATCCTGCGAAAAAATGGCAAAAGGAATTAATAAAACCAAAAAGGTAAGTTTTTTCATCAGTAGTACTATTTAATAATTGAGCATTGATCCAGTTTCACAATTTCAAACAACTCGTCATAACCAATACATCTACCTTTAATTATTACTTTTTCATCAATAGCTAACCCCGAACTATTTTCGTCAAAGGTTGCATATACACTTTCATCAAGGGTTACGGCACCTTCTTCCAAATTGGTTATCGTACCCGTTACCGTAATAGTCTTATTAAGTATGGCGTCTCCATCATTTGTTTTAAATCGTTCCAACAAGTAAGGTGCAGTAATTTCAAGCTGGGAAGTCTCCGATTTAATATCTCTATGGTCTTGGTAGATATAGTTATAGGCCAGATAACTACCTACCAACAATATCAAAATCATGATCAGGAACTTTCTTTGTTTGCTCATAGCCTCATTGTTTTTGTAAATTGAATACTACAGAAACATTAACATCCTCCGCAATTTTATTACTTACAATTGATGGAATTTTTATGTCGAATTCTTCCGGTCTCAGCACAAACCTGGCCGTAAGCTTTACTACACCATCTTCATTGGAAATAGTTGCGGGTACCTCTATGTTTTTATCAACTCCGTGAAGATTTAAAATTCCTTTAATTACATATTCACCTTCAGTGAAACCTTCTGAAAGATTAAGGTTCTGAATTGCCCCTTTAAATGTTGCTTTGGGATATTTGGATGATTCAATATAGTTTTCGTTGAAGTGCTCTTCCATTAAGGCCACTTTAAACCGGAAACCTTTCATTAATGCTAGAGCAGCAAATTTTCCTGTGGCCACATCCAAAACAACGCTCACATTGTTGTTTTTTGCCTTTACTTCTTCAAAGGATGGCACCGAAGCTTCAAAAGTGATTTCCCCGGTTTTGGTGCCATATTTTTCCTGGCCCGCTGCTGTAACAACAAATGCAAGGCAAAAGATCAATAAAACAATTATGGTTTTCATCTATATAAAATTTTAAATGATTTTAGTTTTCGAGCAGACCATCTTGGTTCCACTGCATTATCAGATCAATTTGTTGTTGTGGCAACCGTGGACCGCCCAAAGGCATTAATCCTTGCGCTCCTTCTTCTCTGCTTATTCTATCTAAAAGACCTCTGGTTTCCACAGCACTTTTAATTTCGGTATAATTGGTCAATGACATCGGTGCCCCATTTTGTGGCGGATTGCTGTGACAGGCCGTACAGTTATTTTCAAAAACAAAAGCTACATCCTGGAATGTTACTAATTCTGAAGGATCTTCCTCTGGAATTTCCTCAATATCATCATAGGTACTGGTTGTACAGCTCACTATAATAAAAAAAAAGAAAAAGCGTAAGTATCGTTTCATAAAGCAGTTAGTGATTTTACTTTAACTATTTATAAAACATTTTAAAAAAGTAAAACCCTACTTTTTTATTGAAAAAAGTCATTATTATGTACTTATAAAGAAGATGGCCCCAAACAAAAAAACCACGGAAAACCGTGGCTTTAAAGTGGGGAACAAAAAAAGGAGCGTTTATAATTTTTCAAAGGTTAAATAATCTGTGCCACCGTTGCCTCCGCTTATATCATATAGTTCAACCTTGGTGTTTGTATATGAAACAACATCCCAATCATCATTAAATTCGTCAAAAGGCATAGCGGTTCCAAAATCTAGGATTACATCAAGACCATTACTACTGTTAACAACATTCCAAATTCCGTTAATTGTATTGCTATTATTTTCTGCAAGTACAGTTCCATCAGTATTAAAAGTAAGGGTATAACCAGTGTAATCGTTGGTTTCATCATCTCCGTCATCAATATAGCTTTGCACATACCATTGTCCATCGTTTAGAATATTGGTAAGCTCGGTAGTATTTCCTCCGCCATTACAGTCTGTGTAAGGGTTTCTTCCAAAATCAAGATAATCAGTGCCGCCATTGCCACCACTAACATCTATCAATTTAATTATTTGGGCATCAAAACTAATTAAATCCCAATCATCATTTAAATCTTCAAAAGGATCATTGCTGCCAGAGATTTCGAAATTCAAAACAAGGTCTATTCCATTGCTGCTATTGGTAACTGCCCAAGTACCATTAACTGTGTTGTTCGTACTTGTTGCAACAACAGTTTCATTTGTGTTGAATTTAAATTCATAAGCCACATAATGACAGGTTTCGTTATTTCCATCGTCTTCCAATAGATTTACATACCAAACACTATTTGTCAAATTATCAATAAACTCAGAAGTGTTTCCTCCCCCATTACAATCTACGTAAGGGTTTCTGCCAAAATCAAGATAATCAGTGCCGCCATTGCCGCCACTAACATCTATCAATTTAATTATTTGGGCATCAAAACTAATTAAATCCCAATCATCATTTAAATCTTCAAAAGGATCATCACTGCCAGTGATTTCGAAATTCAAAACAAGGTCTAATCCACTGCTGCTATTGGTAACTGCCCAAGTACCGCTAACCGTGTTGTTCGTACTTGTTGCAGTAACTGTTTCATTTGTGTTGAATTTGAATTCATAAGCCACATAGTTACATGTTTCATTATTTCCATCGTCTTCCAATAGGTTTACATACCACACACTATTTGTCAAATTATCCGTAAACTCAGAAGTATTTCCACCGCCACCGCCGTTGGGTGTACGCTCATAAGTTAAAAAGTCAACACTACCGTCACTACCGCTAATATGTTTTAATTTTATTATATCTTGGGTTGCTTCTATAATGTCCCAATCTTCATCAAGCTCATCAAAAGGATCATTGGTTCCGAAGAAAAGGTTCAGATCCGGTGTATTGCTATTTGTCAAGCTCCAGGTGCCATCAACCGTATTGGAAGTTCCGACTGCTTGGGCCGTACTGTCTGTTGCGAACGTAAATTCATAACCCGCAAAATCACTGGTTTCATCTACATCATCGAAAAAATAGGTAACAAACCAAGATCCCGAGGTCAATATGGTTTCAAAATCTGAAGGAAAACCCCCGCCATTGGAGGAACAGTCGGAAATTAATGTTACCAATTCTGCATTGCTATTAACTTGTACGGTCGTACCATCCTGTAATACCACGCTGATGGGAAACTGCAGGGCAATGTAAGTTCCGGGATCCAAGGAAAGTAATAATGCAAGAAGTTCACCATCATTGCCCACCGTTTGTGTTCCGGTTTGTTGCTGGTTTGAATTGTAGATAAAGAAGGTAAGCGGATAAACAAGGTCTATACAATCTATTGAAGATGTATTGTTATTGTCTGTAGTCCGAAGCAATAAATCCCCAAGTTCGGAATTTACGGTTACTATTTCTGTGTTTGAATCATCAAAAGGTTGTGTATCTTCTTTTGTACAAGAGCTTACCAAAAAAATTAATAAGAAAGTTAAGAAAGAAAGTTTGGCTAATTTATTCATAGTTATTTGTTTTAAATTTTATATAAGTAGGACAGATAACCTTCTAAAAACCCTACCCTATTTTTTAAATTATAATGAAGGAATTCATTAATTAGGAGAATAAAAAAACCATCCTAAAAAGGATGGCTTAATTGGGGAAAGGAAAAAATTAATCTTTAAATTTTTTGAAATGTTAAAAAGTCTGTACCGCCATTTCCGCCACTAACATCGGTAAGTTCAATTTTTGAACTGCTCACCGAAATAATATCCCAATCATCAGAAAGGTCTTCAAAATCTGGAGGTGAAGCAAAGAAAATATTGAAGTCAATATCACTTGAATTTCCATCATCGTCACTGGAATTGCTATCGGTAACCGACCATATTCCATTAAATGTTGTATTTCCATTTTGTGCTGTCAAAGACCCATTTTCATTAAAAATAAACGTGTAGCCGTTAAATTGGTTTGTTTCGTTTTGATCAGAATCAAAAAAATAAGTGATTTTCCAACTACCACTTTGTGCAACATTTCTAGTTTCTGATACTGTTGTATTCTGTGGGGAGTTGTTATCATCATCCTTGTCACAGGACATTGCCAAACCAGTGTAAACAAAAATTACAAGTGTTGCTTTTAAAAGGATTTTCATAGTTTAAAATTATTTATTGTTTATTGTTATTTTAATTCTTTTTGAAAATCAAGGTATCTTCAATTTCCCCTTGACTATTTCGGGTGATAAAGGTTACTGAGGTTGTGGAATATTGCAAAGCTTTATAGTCTTGGTCATCGGCACCATTAATTGGGCTGTCCATATCAAATTCAAAATTGAGATCTTGACCAGTTACGGTAACTATCCATATTCCATATACATATTCAGTTCCATTGGTGGCAAAAACGGTCTGGTTGTTGTAAAAATTAAAATCATAGCCATTGAATTGTGAAGTCTCATCATCACCATCTTCTAAAAACTTCTCTATATACCAAGTTCCAGATTCAAGAATATCGCGTAGTTCCTGAGCATCGGGACCTCCACCACCGCCACCGTTTGGTTCTCGTCCAAAGGTTAAATAGTCGGTTACGCTACCGCTTTCATCTGAGAGCCGGATAATCGTCTGAGTGGCCTCCAGCACATCCCAATCATCGTTCAATTCGCCAAAGTCACCGTTGGTACCCGTTTCGAAATTTAGGATGAAGTCCAAATTGCCACTATCTATTCGTGCAGTCCAGAAACCATTTACTGTATTACCGTTACTTACCGCTATAGCAGAACCATTTCCAAAGAAAGTAAACTCATATTCATTGAAGTTTGCTGTGTGATCAATGCCGTCTTCCTCCAATAAGTTTACGAACCAGCTTCCTGTTATCAAATTTTCAATAAAAAGATTGAGTTCGGTATTGTTTCCACCAGTATTTGGAGTACGGCCAAAAGTTAAGTAATCTGTGCTGCCATTGCTTCCGCTGATGTGTTTCAGTTTAATGATATCTGCACTGGCTTCTAGTATTTCCCAGTCTTCATCTAGCTCGTCCAAAGGTGGATTTGTTCCAAAGAAAAGATCGAACTTAAAATCATTAAGGAGTGCCCAAGTTCCAGTTATATTTGTTCCAGAGTTTTCAGCTTGTGCAGTTCCATCCAGAGCAAATGTAAATTCATATCCGGCATAATTATCGGTTTCATCATAGTCATCAAAAAAGTAATCAACATACCAAACGCCAGTGGTCAAATCTTCCTCAAATTGCGAAATATCTATCGGGTCGTTGTTAGTGTTCGCAACACAGTCAGTAATTAATGTTTCTAACTCTTGGTTGCTGTTCACTGCTGCTGTGGAACCATCTTCGAGCATCACCGAAATTGGGAAATCGAGACTGATAAAATCATTCGGACCCAAACTTTGCAGAAAGCTGAATAGTTCCGAATCACTATTAATAGTTACTATTCCTGTTTGTTGCTGATCTGCATTATAAGTGAAAAAAGAAATAGGATATACAAAATCCAAACAACCAATTTCAATATCGTTTGTGCCACAGCTAGTAGCAAGGGCATCTAGCTCGCCCTGGTTGTTTACGGTTACTTGGGTATAATCAAAAAGCTCCAACATAATTGGAAACATAATTTCCAAGGTATCCGTATCGTTTGGAAACAGATTAAAAATTTCTTGTATTATGGATATATCTTCTGGTAAATTAACTGTCACTTGCTGTCCGTTGGCATTAACGGTAACGGGCAATACCACTGAGGCACAGCCATTTCCATCAATTATATCATCATAAGTACCCGGATTTTGGGAGGTTCGCAACAACAATTCCGTCAATGGAGAATTGGCGGTAATAGTTTCGTCATTAGTTTCATCGATATACTGTTCCTCTTCCTTTTGACAAGAAAAAAGAACCACGCTTAAAAAAAGCAAAATAAAAAAACGGAAGAATTGTAATTTTTTCAAATTTTTGATCTTTACATTAATAACAAATAAATTAAAATCTACCCTACCCTGCAAGTTGAAAACTTTTAAATATATTTGAATTCCCTCAACCTCCTTTATGAAAGAGAACGAAAACGTATGTAACGAAAATATATTCAACCTTCTTTATGAAGCACACGGAAAATCTATCTGGCGCTTTATCTATTTTAAATGTGGCGACGGAGCACAAGCGGATGACCTGGTTCAGGAGGCTTTCATAAAACTATGGCAAAACTGTGCGAAAGTTACGAAAGAAAAGGCTAAGTCCTTCTTATATACTGTTTGCAACAATGCTTTTTTGAATGAGGTAGCCCATAAAAAAATAGTTTTGAAACACGCCAAAAGGCAACCCGAAAAAAAGAATTTCCAATCCCCGGAGTTTTTGATGGAGGAAGAACAATTTCACGAAAAGCTCAAGAATTCCATAGAAAACCTTACCGAAGCGCAACGTACCGCTTTTCTTTTGAACCGCATTGAAGGAAAAAAATATGCTGAAATCGCGGAGATGCTAAACATTTCAGTAAAAGCCGTGGAGAAAAGAATGAGCCAAGCATTGGCAACACTTCGGAAGGAAATCGGTAATGTTTAAAATTTTAAGGTAGGGTAACGCACTGTTTAACTGTTACACCTATGAATACAATGAAAATGGAAAAAGAATATTTATTGCACAAATGGCTGAACAACGAGGCCACACCGGAAGAACTGGAACAGTTGAAAACAGATCCGGAGTACGCTTCCTATATTCAGATTTCCGATGCCAGTTCAGAATTTGAGATTCCGAATATGGATAGTGATGCAAACTTTAAAGCCATTTCAAATAAAATAAAACCCGTTCACCAACTTGAAAAACCAAATACTTTTTCAACCTTTTGGAAAGTAGCGGCCATATTTGCTTTAGTTCTTGCAGGATATTATTATACTACATTGTCTGATACTTCCGTTGAAACAGAGATAGCAGAAACCGACACCTTTTTATTGCCCGATAATTCTGAAGTATTGCTGAATGCAGGTTCAAAAATTACTTACAACAAGAAAAAATGGGATGATTCAAGGGAACTTTCTTTGGACGGCGAAGCGTATTTTAAGGTTACAAAAGGAAATAAATTCAGTGTGAAAACCGTTGATGGTACGGTAAGTGTTTTGGGAACGGAGTTTAATGTTTTTGCAAGGGACGGATTTTTCACGGTTGCCTGTTATGAAGGCTTAGTGAGTGTTGCTTTCAGCGATACACTTTTAAAGGTGCCCGCTGGAAGTAAAATACAGATTGAAAATGGGAAATTGGTGATAAATCACGTAACTGAAAACCCATCGCCAGTATGGCTTTCCAAGGAAAGTTATTTTGAAAATGCGCCTCTTTCCTTAGTACTTAAAGAATTAGAAAGACAATATCCAATTAAGGTGACTGTGGGGAAAGTAGTTCCTGAACATAAATTTTCGGGCACTTTTACCCATACCAATCTTGAACTTGCTTTAAAAGCCATTTGTGAGCCCCTACATTTAAATTATAAAACAAACAAAAACGGAACAGTATTTATAAATGCCAAAAATAGCGAATAGCTACAAAATCTTGGTTTTACTTTTAGTTTTCTGTGCTTTCGGAACTAAATCCGTAGCTCAGGAAATTAATGAAACTAACCTTTTGGTTTATTTGAAATCTTTGGAAAAGGAATACAATATCAGGTTTTCCTACGTTCGGGAAGAAGTTGATGAAGTGATACTGAAGCCACTTTCAAACAAAAATACTTCCATAGAGAATATACTTTCACATCTTCGTGAAAACACGCCTTTACTATACTATCGAATCAACGATCGCTATATAACAATTACTTCCAACGATAATAATGGTAGTCTTTGCGGACGGATTATTGATTTTGAAACTCAGCTACCGTTGGGAGGCGCAACGATTCTTTCGATGAATAATTCCTTTAAAACAATCTCTAACGCAGAAGGTTTTTTTTATATTCCAAAGCAAGACAAAAACACAAACTTCACGGTTACGCATGTAGGTTATATTAAAATAACAAAGAATACTTCAGATTTATCTACTGATTGCACCGCTTTACTTATGCTCCCCTCGGTTTCGGAACTTGAGCCCGTAATGGTCCATAACATTTTTACCAAGGGGATTGACAAAAACTTGGACGGTTCCATTTTGCTTTCAACCCAATATTTCGGTCTGTTACCAGGCCAAGTGGAAAACGATGTGCTGCAGATTGCCCAGGCTCTTCCGGGCGTTGAAAGTGTGGATGAAACCATATCAAACATTAACATTCGCGGGGGAACGCACGATGAAAACCTTTTGCTTTGGGACGATATAAAAATGTACCAAAGCGGACATTTCTTCGGGCTTATTTCTGCCTTTAACCCAGACCTCACAAAAAAGGTAACCCTTTATAAAAACGGGACCAACATCCGCTATGGCGAAGGGGTTTCGGGTGTACTGGATATGCGTTCAAAAAACACACTTTCGTCAAAAACTGAAGCGGGAATAGGGTTCAACCTAATAAACGGAAACGGGTTTTTGGACCTTCCTATTTCTGGAAAAGCAAGCATACAGGTTGCCGCCCGAAAATCCATCAACCATATTTGGGAATCGCCCGTTTATGAAAATTATACAAAACGGATTTTTCAGGACAGCGAAATCACCAATGATGAAAATAGCCAAAACAACATCGTAATAAACACTGACGAAAACTTCAGCTTTTATGATTTAGGTGCTAAATTGCTTTGGAACATTTCAGAAAAAGACAAGCTTCGTATAAACATGTTGACCATTGATAACGCACTCGATTTCACAGAAACTTTGGAAACCACTTCCCAATCCAAAACAAGTGAGTTGGACCAACGCAGCCTGCTTGGAGGTGTTTCTTGGAACCGCTCCTGGAATGATAAATTTGAAACTACCGCTTTAATTTATGGTACCTATTATTTGCTTGATGCTATCAATAAAGACATTTTCACTACTCAGGAACAAGTTCAACAAAATGAAGTTTTGGAAACAGGCGTTAAGCTCGATGTAAACATTATGCTTTCAGAAAAGCTAAAACTTCAAACCGGGTATCAATTTTCAGAAATTGGCGTAGCCAATACCCAGGACATCAATCTACCACGTTTTCGGGATTATGAAAAAGATGTTTTGCGTACCCATGTGGTCTTTGCGGGACTCAATTATCTATCAAGCAATCAAAAAACTTATATAGCCGCTGGTTTACGTGGAAATTATTTTACCAAGTTTGAAGAAATTTTAATCGAACCCAGATTGAGCTTGCACCAGAAATTCGGTAATGGTTTTGCAATGGAGGTTTTAGGCGAATTTAAAAGCCAAAGTACCACCCAGCGGATTGATTTTGAAAGTGATTTTTTGGGGATTGAAAAAAGAAGATGGGTTTTGGCCGATGGGCAAAACACCCCCATAATTAAAAGCAAACAAGCCTCTGCTGGACTTGTATATAGCAAGCGTGGATTATTTATAAATGCAGAGGGGTTTTATAAAATCGTTGAGGATATTAATATAGTAAACCAAGGGCTTCAGAATCAGTTTCAATTTTCAAAAGCCATAGGAAGTTTTAGCGTGAAAGGTGCCGAATTTGTAATCAATAAAAAAACAAAATCCATAAGCATGTGGGGCAGTTATATGTACAGCAAAAACGATTACGATTTTGAAACCCTTTCCCCTTCAACATTTCCGAACAATATGGACATAAGGCATTCGGCAACACTGGCAGGAAGTTATTCATGGAATGCCTTAAAAATTGCTTTGGGACTAAATTGGCACAGCGGAAAACCTTATACTATTCCTTTGGAAAATGATGAAACCACTATGGAAGGAAGTGTAACTACCATTCAGTATGATGTGCCGAATAACGAAAGATTACCAGATTATTTTCGAACGGATTTCTCAGCGGAATATCTTTGGAAACTCTCTCCTAGTATTGACGCAAAAGTAAACATAGCCCTTTTGAATCTTTTAAATACTGAAAACATATTAAATATCCGTTACGCCCTTATAAGGGACGAAAACAATGAGATTTCGGTAAATAAAATTGAAGAAATTTCTTTGGGAATTACGCCTAATTTTTCGTTTCAAGTTTTGTTTTAACAGCTGGATCCTGGAAACCAGAGAAATGATATTCCTTAAATTTGATATCGTAAAAGTGCTTAAAGCATACTGGAAATAATCATTTGGAATAAAAAATACATAAAATAAAAAATGCTGCTATCTAAAATAGACAACAGCATTTTTCTAATAAAGCACTCTATTTATAATTGGGGAAGAAGCACTTTATCTATAGCATGAACAACACCATTTGATGCTTGAACATTCACAACTATTATATTACTAAGTCTTCCGTTTACATCTGTAAGGGTAGCGCCTGAAGCATCAACAATTAAATCTGCTCCAAGAGTTTCTACTGTTCCATCTACTAAATCTTCTGCACGAACATTAGCTCCAGCAATAACGTGGGTATTTAATGTTGCAGTTAAAACAGCTCCCTCAATATCGCCTAATCCACTTGCGCCAAGCTCAGTCAATAAGGCTACAAAAGCATCATTGGTTGGAGCAAAAACTGTAAATGGAGCAGGGCTAGTTCCTGCTGGAGTTGATAGTATACCTACGAAATCAGGTTGATCGGCACGAGTTAAAGCTGCTACTAAAGTTGCAAAAGTTGGATCTGCTGTAGCAAATGTAACTACTGTTGGTAAGCCAATTACAGCGTTAACAGCATGAATCACACCATTGTCAACAGCAACATCTGCACTTGTTACAGTGGAAACTCCATTTAAACTTACACCAGAAGAAGTGTTAACATACATACTCAAGTTTTCACCTGAAGTTGATTCTGTTGCTAAGGAGTTAATGTAACCAGTACTTAAATCTGCAGCCATTACTTTTCCAGCCACAACGTGGTTTAACAATACATTTGTAAGCAAATCTGTAGGAACATCATCCAAAGAGGCAAATCCGTTTGCAGTTAAAAATGCAGCAAAGGCAGCATTATTTGGTGCAAAAACGGTAAAATCTCCTTGTCCTGCAAGTGTTGCAGTAAGACCAGCTTTATCTAATGCTGCTTCCAAAGAAGAATAATCATCATTTGAAGATACAAAATCTGCTATTGTGTTTGTCTGTGGGTTCGGATTGTTATCGTCATCATCACTGCAAGAAGAAATTCCTATTGCGATGAAAACAATCATAGAAATTTTTAATAAGTTTTTCATTTTTTTATAGTTAAGGTTTTTATGAGGAGCAAATCTATTACAAGAGTTTCCCTGTTTAATAAACTTTAACTTTTGTTTATCTTATTTTGTTAAATATTAAACAAAATAATTTTAAAAAGTAATTTTGCCATCCCAATTCAAAAACTATCTTTATGAAATCAATTAATCTTTTTTATTATTTATGAAATACTCCCTGATTTTTATCTCGTTACTACTAAGCACAATTACTCTTTATTCTCAATCCGAAAAAGAAAAAGTGGAAGCCACGATTACTAAAAACAAAATTGAAGGACATATCTATTTTCTTGCGGATGATCTTTTGAAAGGCCGCGCAACTAGTACGCCCGAAAATAAAATTGCGGCTTCCTATTTGGCCAACACCCTTAGAGGCTATGGCGTAAAACCCGTTTCGGCCATGGATGGGTATTATCAGCAAATTAAATTATCCAAAACCACTTCCCCTACCCGATTGGCGCTAAACCTTGGCGGACAGGAATTCAAAAACAAAATTGCTATGAAAGCCGAAAATATCACCTTTTCGGGCATGGCAATCTATCTAGGATATGGTCTAGAGGAAGACTATACTGGTAAAGATGTTTCTGAAAAAATAATTGTTGTAAAGGGTGGCGCATCCAATGGGATGGACGCCTTTTCGGCTTTTAGCCTCACTACCAAAAAACAGCAATTGGCATTGCAACATGGCGCAGTGGCCCTTGTTGAGTTTATTGACACTGACGATAACACCTGGAGTAAAATAGATCACTATGCCAATTCGGACCGACAATTTTTAGCCGGGGATGAAAACCCAGGAGATAGCAAAAAGGATCTGAGTCACCTTTGGGTTCAAGACAAAAACGGAGCTTTAGCTGCTCAATTCAATAAAAAAGAAAATATCAAGTCCGAAATAAGAATAGAAGGCGTTACCAAAACCACGGTTTATTCACAAAATGTAGTGGGAATGTTAGAGGGTACCGATCCTCTTTTAAAAGATGAATTTATCATTTACTCCGCCCACTATGACCATGTAGGAATTGGTAGCCCAGACGCCACTGGCGACACTATCTACAACGGTGCCCGCGACAATGCAGTGGGAACAACCACTGTTTTGTCAATAGCCGAAAACATTGCCAAATTCCCAACCAAACGCTCTGCCCTATTTATACTTTTTACGGGAGAAGAAAAAGGTCTTTTGGGCAGTCAATATTATGCTGATAACCCTATACTTCCCCTTAAAAAAATGGTGTATTGTTTTAATAGCGACAATGCCGGATATAATGACACTTCGTTAATAGTTGGTATTGGGATGACCCGTACCACCGCTGCCGATAAAATTGAACAGGCTGCCAAAGCTTTTGGTCTGACCGCGGTGGACAATGTTGCTCCAGAACAAGGTCTTTTTGACCGAAGCGACAACGTAAGCTTTGCTAAAAAAGGAATCCCTGCACCAACGTTTGCTTTAGGCTTCAGAACTTTTGATGGCGATGTTACTAAATACTATCACCAGCCGGGAGATGAAGCTGAAACTCTGGATTATGACTATCTGCTGAAGTTTTTTAAAGCCTATGTGCTTTCGGGTAGACTTATTGCCAACGATCCTGTAACTCCTAAATGGATGCCTGGCGATAAATATGAAGAAGCAGGAAAAAAGCTCTATGGATATTAATCTATATAGGATTACATTCGTTCCGGAACCTCTATTCCCAGAAGCGCAAACGCACTTTTAATAACCTCAGCAACCGCTCCAGAAAGTTTTACGCGAAAGGCTTTTTCAGTTTCGTTATCAGTTGCCAAAATAGGCACGTTTTGGTAGAAGCTATTGAACTCCTTTACCAAATCATACGTGTAATTTGCAATCAATGCCGGACTGTAATTTTCTGCCGCTAACTGAATGGTTTCAGGGTATTGCTGAATTATTTTTATCAGTTCCTTTTCCTTTGGATGCATTTGAATTCGTCCATCAAAAGAGGTTTCGACTGCGCTCAACCTGACATCAGTGGCTTTTCGAAGAATAGACTGAATACGCGCATAGGTATATTGAATAAAAGGCCCCGTGTTTCCCTGAAAATCCACACTCTCTTCAGGGTTAAAAAGAATTCGTTTTTTGGGATCCACTTTTAGAATATAATATTTCAAAGCTCCTAAACCTATCATTCTGTAAAGCGCTTCTTTTTCTTCTTTTGAAAAATCGTCAATCTTCCCAAGTTCTTCAGAAATAGTTCGAGCAGTTTTAGTCATTTGTGCAATTAAATCATCTGCATCAACAACTGTTCCTTCACGGCTTTTCATTTTTCCGGAAGGTAGATCCACCATTCCATAACTTAAATGGAATAGATTTTTAGCCCAACTATAACCCAGCTTTTTCAAAATTAAAAACAAAACTTTGAAGTGATAATCCTGTTCATTGCCCACGGTATAAATCATTCCGCCCACATCGGGATGGTCTTTTACACGTTGCACGGCGGTGCCAATATCCTGCGTCATATACACTGCTGTCCCATCGCTTCTTAAAACCAATTTTTCATCAAGTCCGTCTTCGGTTAAATCACACCAAATGGAGCCGTCGTCTTTCATAAAAAAGACATCTTTTTTTATGCCTTCCTCAATAATATCTTTTCCTAAAAGGTAGGTATCACTTTCGTAATAATAAAAGTCGAAATCTACACCGATAGACTTATAAGTTTCCTCAAAGCCTTTGTAAACCCAGCCGTTCATTTTATTCCAAAGCGCAACGGTTTCTTCATCTCCAGCCTCCCATTTACGGAGCATTTCTTGGGCCTCAAGTATAAGTGGCGCAAGAGCTTTTGCTTCTTCCTCGGTTTTACCTTCTTCTTTTAAAGTTTCTACTTGCTTTTTGTATTCTTTATCGAATTTTACGTAGTAATTTCCAACAAGCTTATCTCCTTTCAAATCAGATGAATCAGGAGTTTCACCATTTCCGAATTTTTCCCAGGCGAGCATACTTTTACAAATATGGATTCCCCGATCATTGATTATTTGGGTTTTATATACCTTTTTACCAGCAGCCTTTTCAATTTCCGCAACGGAATAGCCCAGCAAAACATTTCGAACGTGACCTAAATGCAAGGGTTTATTTGTGTTTGGCGAAGAGTACTCGACCATCATAGCTTCACTCCCCAATGGAAAACGTCCAAAAGAAGAAAAATCTTTAATTGAATTAAAGAAATTCAAATAATACGAATCACTCAAAACAATATTCAAAAAACCTTGGACCACGTTGAATTTTTCAACTTCTGAAACATTTTCAACCAAATAGTTTCCAATGGCCTCGCCAATCTGAACCGGGTTTCCTTTAACAACTCGCAACATTGGGAAAACAACGGCCGTAATATCGCCCTCAAAATCCTTGCGAGTAGCTTGTAGTTCTACTGATTCAAGTGTGGCGCCGTACATTTTTTCTACTGCGGTCTTTATTTGGGTTTCCAATGTTTGCTGAAGTGTCATACTGTAATTTTAAATAATTTAGAACCTCCTTGGCTAAAGCTTTGGAGTTTGACGACAAAGATACTTTTTTTGAATTCTTAATTCTGCATTCAATTTTCTGAATTTTCCAGAGCTATCAAATAACCTTCATTTAAAGTTTTGATAAATTTCAACTTCTAAAAAGTAACGTCCTTTGCCGAAAAAACTATGGACATTTTTTTATATGTTTTCGCGGCACTTTTTTCAGTGATAAACCCATTGGGCACAGTACCTGTATTTGTAGGTTTAACAGCTGATGAAAGCACTCCTGAACGTAACAAAACTTCACTTTTAACTACTATAAACGTGATTGTTATTTTGATTATTTCCTTCTTTACAGGAACCTATTTGCTTGCCTTCTTCGGAATAAGTTTAAATGCATTGCGAATTGCGGGCGGGATGATAATTGTAACCTCGGGTTTTGCGTTGTTGACGGGTACTTTTTCAAAACACAAAGGAATGAAGAACAAGCGGGTTCAAAAAGATTTGGACAAACGCGAAAAATTTTCACTTACACCACTCGCAATTCCAATGCTCGCGGGACCCGGTTCCATTTCATTACTGATAACCTTTAATCAGCAGTATCAAAAAACAACAGACGTAATAATAGTGATCTTGGCTGTTTTAGCCGTTGGTCTGGCAACATTTATAATTTTGAGAAGTTCTCACTACATCAGCAAATTTTTGGGCGCCTCGGGTATTAATGCTATCTCAAGAATTGTTGGTTTTATAGTGATTTCTATAGGCGTAGAGTATATCAGCACTGCGGTAATTTCAATTCTCAAAACAATAAATTCTTAAAAATTAACGACGATTTTTAAGGAGTACGCCGGCTATAAGTGCCAAAACACCAATTCCAATCATTCCCAAAGTTTGGTTGGTCAACCCTTCCTTAGCATTCACTTCCAACGGGCCAATATCCAAAACTTCTTGCGGGACAAAAGCATTGTAAAGTCCGAAGATTATCAAAACAACCCCTACAATTAGCAATACAATCTTTAAAATTTTCATGGTTTTTGGATTTATTTGGTTGAAGATTTAAAGATACCGTTTTGAAAAATAAAGTAACTTATAACTTAACGGGTTTTTAACTCTCGTTTAATTATTATGGATTATCTTTAAACAAAATTAAATATATTGAAAATTCTACTCACAGGCGCCAATGGATACATTGGTATGAGGCTGCTTCCAGAATTACTTGAAAAAGGGCACGAGATAATCTGTGCCGTACGCGATAAAAATAGATTACCACTCGATCCAGAAACCACAAAAAAAGTTACAGTGGTGGAAGTTGATTTTGCCGAAGAAGTAAATCTCGATTCCTTTCCGAAGGACATTGACGCAGCTTATTTTTTAATTCATTCAATGAGCAGCTCTACTACAGATTTTGATGAAATAGAAGCGCGCTCCGCAGAAAACTTTAATAAGTATATGGCTGCTACTTCCGTAAAACAGGTTATCTATTTAAGCGGAATTATAAACCAAGCCGAACTTTCAAAACACCTTTCTTCGCGTAAAAAAGTGGAGGAAATTTTATATGAAGGTAGTTACCACCTCACTGTTTTACGTGCAGGAATTGTAGTGGGTAGCGGAAGTTCTTCATTTGAAATCATTCGAGACCTATGCGAAAAACTACCTGTTATGGTTGCTCCAAAATGGTTAAAAACCAGAATACAGCCTATCGCCATAAGAGACGTGATTGCCTTTCTTTATGGTGTTTTGGATAACGAGAAATGTTTTGACCAATCTTTTGACATTGGAGGGCCCGACGTTTTGACCTATAAAGAAATGTTGTTGAAATATTCCAAAATCCGCGGCCTGAAGCTTTGGATAATTTCAGTTCCCATTATGTCGCCTCGACTTTCTTCGTATTGGTTATATTTCGTAACCTCTACTTCCTATAAATTGGCGGTAAACCTTGTGGACAGCATGAAAATGGAGGTTGTTGCCAGAGATAACTCATTACAAAAAATTTTAAATATCCAGCCTATTTCTTATGAAGAAGCTATCAAAAAAGCGTTTCTGAAAATTGAACAAAACCTTGTTATCTCCAGTTGGAAAGATTCGCTGGTTGCGGGAAGAATTTCGAGTTTAAAAGAATATATACAAGTACCCAAATACGGTTGCATTAAAGATGAGAAGATTATTAAAGTAACTGATCCTGAAAAGGCATTAAACAACATTTGGGCAATTGGCGGAAACCGCGGGTGGTACTATGGAAATTCATTATGGAAAATACGCGGATTTATTGACAAACTTGTGGGCGGCGTTGGTCTAAGACGCGGAAGAACGCACCCAAATCAAATTTATACAGGCGATGCGCTGGATTTTTGGCGTGTAATCTATGCCGACAGGGAAAGTAAAAGACTCTTGCTTTTTGCCGAAATGAAACTTCCCGGTGAAGCGTGGCTGGAATTCTGCATAAATGATAAAAACGAACTGATACAGACCGCCACTTTCCGGCCAAAAGGCTTGTGGGGACGTTTATATTGGTATTTGATGCTTCCCTTCCACTATTTTATTTTTGGAGGAATGATAAAAAACATCGCTGAGGGAAATTATATTTCCAAACCAAATTAAGCTTTAGGCAGAAAAACTTCCGCCATCATACAGCGTGCACTACCTCCACCACAGGTTTCAATGGTTGTAAGGTCGCTGCTAAGGATATCGCAGTGTTTTTCAATTGCTGTAATCTGTTCTTTGTTTAGACTTTTATGCGCTGCACCACTCATAATTAAATACTTTTTCTCCTTGCCTTGAAGTTGAAGCATATTGCCCGCAAAATGGTGCATTTGCGCTTCAGTAATTTTTATGATTTCCTTCCCATCTTTTTTTAAATGCTGAACCACGTTTCTCTTTTCGGAAGCATCGTCAATTGAGTCTAAACAAATTACACAGAATTTTTCTGCAAGACACATCATTACGTTTGTGTGATATATTGGCAAACGCTTGCCGTCAACCGTTTGGTTTGCGGTAAAGATTACCGGCAAGTATTCAAAATCCTCACAGAATTCAATCAGCAATTCTTCATCTGCCCGAGCTGAAAGTGCACAATAAGCCTTACGGTTTACGCGGTCTAGCAAAAGGCTTCCTGTTCCTTCCAGAAATATACCTTCATCTTCTGCTGAAGTATAATCGTAAATTTCGTTAATAATAAAACCTTCACTTTCCAATCTTATTAAAACCTCCTCACGTCTTTCGCGACGGCGGTTTTCAGCAAACATTGGGTAAAGTCCAATATCGCCATTTTCGTGAAAACTTATCCAATTGTTTGGAAAAATGGAATCCGGCGTGTCCATCCTTAGATCGTCATTTTCAACAATCACATTTACGCCCACAGCACGCAGCTTTTGTACAAAAGCATCAAACTCTTCTTGTGCTTTGGTGTTAATTTCAGCATTTTTAAGAGCGATGTCCTCCTGAAAAAAATTATTTACTGCCGTTTGCTCGTTCATACGGAACGCAACGGGGCGAATCATTACGATAGTATCTGTGATCTGTTTTGCCAATTGAAAGTATTTAGACTGCAAATTTAAGGGAATTTAAAGTTGAAAAAATAATTTTGCTGATGTAAGTTTTTTAAAAAAACAATGACAAAAATTCAATAAACATTAACTTAATACGTTCTTGAAAAATATTTAGCTCCTCAATGAAAAAAATAATTCCATTACTTACTGCAATTGTATTTTCGATAACGCTTTCCGCCCAAGAATGGCAAACCGATTTTGAAACCGCAAAACAAATCTCTTCCGAAGAAAATCATCCAATAGTCCTTGTTTTTCAGGGAAGCGATTGGTGCGCACCTTGCATAAAACTGGATCGGGAAATATGGAGCACAGAGGAATTCAAAACGTATGCTAAAGACCATTTTGTAATGCTACAGGCAGATTTTCCGCGGAAAAAGAAAAATGCCTTGCCAGATGATCAACAGCAAAAAAACAATCAACTTGCCGAAAAATATAACGAACAGGGTTATTTCCCATTTGTAGTAGTTCTTGATAAAGAAGGCGCGCTCTTAGGAGAAGCAGGTTATGAAAATACAACTCCCAAGGAATACATTGAAAAACTTGAATCGTTTATAAAATAATTTGAAAAAAACAACCTTATTGCTTTTTGCGCTGCTTTGTGTGAATTTGACGTTCTCACAGGAAACTTTCAAGCGCACGCTAAAATTAATGGGCAGTCGTTTTGAGATTACCGTAGTTGCCAAAGATTCAACTGAAGCAAATAATGATATAGATTTGGCGGTTGGCGAAATAACCCGCATCGAAAAATTAATATCTTCTTGGGATCCAGCTTCGCAAACTTCAGAAATAAATAGAAATGCAGGCATTAAACCCGTAAAGGTTGATGAGGAACTTTACAATTTAATTGGTCGTTCCGTTGAGATTTCAAAATTGACCGATGGTGCTTTCGATATCAGTTTTGCTTCGATGGATAAAATCTGGAAGTTTGACGGCAGCATGACTGAAATGCCTTCCGAAGAAGCCATAAAACAGTCAGTCGCAAAAGTTGGATATCAAAACATTATACTTGATCCTGAAAATTTTACTGTTTTTCTGAAATTGGAAGGAATGAAAATAGGCTTTGGTGCCATCGGTAAAGGATATGCGGCCGACAAAGCCAAAAAATTATTGGTGGAAAATAATGTTAATGCTGGAATAATAAATGCTTCTGGCGATATGAATACATGGGGAAAACAACCCAACGGAGAGTCCTGGAAAGTGGCAATTACAAACCCAATGGACAAAAACAAAGCTTTTGCACTGCTACCGTTAAACGATAATGCTGTGGTAACTTCCGGCAATTATGAGAAATATGTTACTTTTAATGACATTCGCTATACACATATAATTGACCCAAGAACCGGCTATCCCGCAACTGGAATTGTAAGTGTTACCGTATTTGCTCCCAAAGCCGAAATTGCCGATGCCTTAGCCACTTCTATTTTTGTAATGGGAAAGGACGTAGGGATTGATTTTATAAATCAATTACCCAAAATAGAATGCATCGTTATTGATGAAATGGGTGAAATTTTCACTTCAAAAAATATAGAAATTGAAACCATTAAAAAGTAGGCAGAGCCGGTTCGCAGTATGAAAAATATGAAATATATAATATTCCTTTTGTGGATAGGTCTGATGGGGTTGTTAGGCTCATGTACGGTCGTAAAAGAATATGAAAAAGTGAATTTAAATGACCCCGATATGGTTTTGGGTGACAAACCAGTTGACAGGTTTGAGATTAACGCACAGGCATATCGTGAAGCTGCTTCAGGTGCTAACGGAGGTAAAACTGGCGGCGGTTGCGGCTGTAATTAATGAAATTTATGAAAACTATAGTTAGTTTATTTATCTTCCTGTTTTCAGCAACAGTAATTTCGCAGGATACTACTTCCACTTATAAGAAACGTGTACTTGAAGCCCCAGAAATAGATTTTCTTGCAAGCTATTACAGTCAAGACGGTGATAATGCAGCAGTAAGTGGTGGTATTGGAACGGAAAAACTTACTGATATAACCCCAACGATAGTTGTTGCTATTCCTCTGAATGATGATGATGTTTTAACAATTGATGCAGGCGTTTCTGCATACACCTCCGCTTCCTCCAGCAATGTTGATCCTTTTGACAGCAATAGCACAGCGGATCCTTTTGTAGCATCGTCAGGCGCTTCTGCAAGTGATGTTTGGTTTGGAGGAAACATAAATTATTCCCATAGCAGTGATAATAGAAATGACATTGTAAGCGCTAAAGTTTCAGTATCCTCAGAATATGATTATTTCTCAATGGGACTTGGAGGAAATTATACCAAACTCTTCAATGAAAAAAATACAGAAATAAGTGTTCATGCAAATGTCTATTTGGATACCTGGAAATTGTTATACCCAATTGAACTGCGCGAATCTTCTACTTTTATTGGATTGGATCAGAAAAACCGAAATTCATATTCACTCGGTCTAGGATTTTCGCAAATACTTTCAAAAAACCTACAAGGCGCCCTTTCCTTAGACTTGGTGCAACAGCAGGGCTTATTATCCACGCCTTTTCAACGGGTTTATTTTAGTGATTTTCCCGATCGTTTTCAGGAAAACTTTCAGCTCGCTGATGATATTGAGCGCCTGCCCGAAACCCGCTTTAAAACAGCGATTGGCGGAAGGTTAAATTATTTTATAAATGAAATGTTTGTGGTGCGAACCTATTACCGATACTATTTTGATGATTGGGGAATAACATCGCATACGGCTAGCATTGAAGTTCCTATAAAAATTACAGATAAATTTACGCTATATCCCAGTTATCGTTTTTACAATCAGACTGCCGCAGATTATTTTTATCCGTACAACGTAGCGCTATCAACAGACGAATTTTACACTTCAGATTATGATCTTTCAGAATTTTCAGCAAACCAATATGGTTTTGGAATAAACTATACAGATATTTTCACAAAGCTGAAATTGGCAAAATTTGGACTGAAAAGTGTGGATTTAAAGTACGATTATTACAAACGGGATAGTGGTTTGCATTATAGCCTTATTTCGGCAGGATTTAAATTTGTAGGGAATTAAATTTAATTCTTTGATTGAAGACCTTCCTCTTCCCACTGCAAGTATCCCCCTTGCATATCATATATTTCCTTAAAACCAACGTCTTTTAATATTAAAGCTGCTTTTGCGCTTCGTTTTCCACTTCGGCAATAAAGGTAAATTGGTTCATCTAAGTTTAACTTTTCCACTTCGGTAATAAAATCAGTTTCCAAAACATTGATGTTTTGGGCATTTTCAAGATGTCCTTCTGCAAACTCTTCGGGTGTACGCACATCTACCAACTGAACCTTCTTTTTGTCTGCCATAACATCATGAAATTCCTGCGGTGTAAAAACTTGGATTTCCTGCGCAACGCTTTTATCTTTGCAGGCAGTGAAAAAAAGCACAACAGTAAGTCCAAAAAGTATCGATAGCTTTTTCATAATTATATGATTTTTAATTAATTGTTTCGCCTTCCCATTCCATTATACCTCCTTTAAGATTGTAGGCATTTTTTACACCTATGGAATTGAGCAGCATACAGGCCTGACCGCTTCTGCCTCCCGAACGGCAATAAACATAATAATTTTTTTGGGGATCCAATTCCTTAGCTTTCTTAAGGAATTCGGCACCGTTGTAAATATCTAATTGTATTGCTCCAGGTATATAGCCTTCTTCAAATTCAGCATCGGTACGCACGTCTAAAATAACTGCGTTATCATCATCCTCTAATTGTTCACGCCATTGGTGTTGAGTCAAATCTGCCATATTTCATTTTTTTGGTAAAAATAATAAATACGAAAGGTTTATTCATAAAAAAACCGAAAACAATAATTCACAGTTTTCGGTTTTCAATACATTTGAATGGAAACTATTCTTTAATAAATTTTGAGTACGCACTCCCCTCATTGGTATTAATTTTTACGAAATAGCTTCCAGCATTTAATGAAGAAACATCAATCATTTCTGTTTTTGATGGAATAGCAATCACAACCTGCCCAAGCAAATTGTATATCTCAACGGAAGTGATTTCTGCAGATCCTTTCTTCTGAATATTCAAAATCTTTTTTGATGGATTGGGATAAAGTACAAACTTATTCCCAAAATCAAAATCTGTTGTTCCCAGTTGTTCTTCAATGGTAGTAATGTATTCATTGGTAATTACAGGAAAATTGTAATCAAAATAGATGGCGGCTTCGTTGCTGAAGGTATCGCCAAGTTGCAATTGTGGCTTTGTCTTTATTTTGAAAAGCACATAACCGTCATTGTTCTGGTCATCAAATGGCAGATTGATGTTTTCAAAAATAAATTCAACTACATTTTCCCTAATTCTGGAATAAAACTCGTGGCTGCTGTTTAGAGCACGTAAGGTTGAGACATCAAATTTATCTGTGTCAATTTCATCTTTTACTACAATGTTTTCCGCTGGATAATTGCCCGTATTTTCAAAGCGGATTAAATAATGTACATATTGCCCAGCTGTTTCTGGACCCACGCTTTCGCCCTGTAGGCAAGCTTTATCGTTGGGATCTAGTGAGCCTACTACTCGTTGTTTTAGCTCAAACTTATTGTCATTCGGAGTTTCATCATCAACTAAAGGATAAATGGTTGCTTTATAACCTAAGAAGTCGTCAATGTTAATTGGCGGATTATCCATTGGTCCGTTTACGCTCATGATCAAATTTATCTCCCGGGTTTCAAAAGGCTTCAAATCCACATAGTCATAATATAGATTTTCAGCATCCTGTGAGCTTATATCTGGGATTGAGGAAACGAATTGTGTGACTGGATAAAAGCGAAATTTAATTTCGCCAGATTGCATTTGGTTGCCTTTGTTATGGTAGATTAACTTATAGTGGCTGTCAAATCCAGGGCGAGCAATATTAAGTGGAATTATTTCAATCTCTAAATCTGGATGTTCACCATTTGGGATAATACAGAAATCCTGTAGAAATGGGCTTGGATCAGCAGGAAAATTTAAGGTAATCAGTTCTGGTGAAACAGCGAAGTATGTCGGATTCTCAAGGATTGGGACAATAGTATAAGCGCCTTCAAGTACCGCACTTGAGTAAAAACCATGTGCATTGGCAGAGAGGATCCAACTTTCTATGCCATCATTAATTTCAAATTGATTAAAACCAGCAGGAGTATCATCTGGGTCGCAACCATTATTGATATAATCTGAACGAATATATCCATTGGTAAAGAAGACATCTCCTCCGGGAATAAAAGAACAATAGGTATTTACAACACAAGAACTATGTAGGCCCATGTTATCTATTCTTGTTTGGACATTAAGCAATTCCTGTCCATTATCCACACATACAAACTCCAAGTCCAAATTTCCCACAAGGGGAAAACTATTATAAACACCATTCTTCATAAAGAGGGATTGCAGTTGATTGTTGCTAACATCAATGTCAAATAAGTTTATATTCTTACTGATATCCAATGTGGTAAGGTTTCCACGGAGGGAACTAAACTTCTCTAAGTATATTAAATTTGCAATATTAACTTCTGGAATAAAATTTTCTCCAATTAATAATTCTGTAATATTTGGATTGTTAGAAAAATCCAATTGCGTTAGATTATTATTAAAGCATTGTAATATTTCGAGTGAAGACAATGATGACAAATCGAGATTAGTCAACAAATTACCATAAATTCCCAAACCCCTCAAATTATTGAGCCCGTTTAAATTTATGGAATTCAAACTATTTGCACCGGCATTTACCTCTTCTAATTGAGAACAATAGCTAAGATCCAAATTTGTTAATAGGTTATCGTTTACATAAAGTTCTTTCAAATTGATTAAGTCGGAAGTAGATATGCTCGTAAGTTGATTAGTCGGCACTCCCAGAATTTGTAAATTGATAAGTCCATCGAGATTGATACTGGAAAGTTGATTGTCGTAACAAATTAGAGTATTCAGATTCTGAAGATAACTAACATCAAGATTGCTCAGCATATTTTCCCCACACGATAGATATGTAAGATTATTGAGGCCAGTGACGTTTATGTTGCTAATTGCATTATCATCGCAAATTATTTCTTCTAAATTTTGCAAAGAGGTTAAATCTAAAAAAGTGATGGAATTTCGCTCACAATTAAGTTTTTGAAGATTTGAAAAATAACTTATTCCCGTCAAATCAATAATATCATCATCAAACGCCACATTCAATCTGTACACCAGTTGTGCCTCACTTACCTCAATTTCTCCATCTGCATTGATATCTATAGTAATATTATTTCCGTTAATATCTTGGGCAATGCCACTATATAAATTTGACGTAAGTAATTTGTTTTTAAAATTCACATCCGGAAAATTAATAATCTGGGCATTTATATTTAAAAAAGAAAATAAAAGAAAAAGGAAAATGTAAATCTGTTTCATAGAGATTGGGATCTTTTTTTGGTTTCAAATATAAAAGAATTTTCTAAAAATTTTGTTAAAAAGAAAAGCCTTGCTTTTACCAGCAAGGCTTTAAAAAAAATTTATCATTAATCTATTTACTGCTTCACAGAACAGCCAATAGCTTTGGTTTCCTTCACAGAAATTTCTTTTCCTTCCAAAAGCTCATTCACTGCATTTGCTAAAAAACGATCTTTTACGGCAGAAGCATTTCTCACATTATCATCAATGGCTCCAATGTATTTCACAATATTTTTCCCACCCTCTTTCTGAAGTAGATAAACGTGCGGCGTTTTTGTGGCGCCGTATTTTGCATAAACACTTTGGCTTTCGTCATACAAATACGGGAAAGTGAATCCGGCTTCTTTTGCTTTTTCCTGCATCAGCACATAAGTATCATCTGGCTGTACGTCGGGATTGTTTGGATTAATGGCAATTACCGGATATCCTTTTGGTTTAAATTCCTTATCCAATGCGACCATTCTTTCTTCGCTTGCAACCGCAAATGGGCAAGTATTACAAGTAAAAATCACGATAAAACCTTTGGCGTCCTTATAATCGGAAAGTGAAACCATTTTACCGTTTACGTCCTTTAGTTTAAAATCTGTAGCTTCATCACCTATAGTGTACCCCTTTGCACCGGTTTCAGGTTCAATTTCTGTAAATTCGGGCTGAACGATTTCGTTTATGGCAAATTCCTGGCTTTTATCTGTCGACTCGTTCTTACAGCTATTAAAAGCGATTAATGCAACGGCTGCAAATGATATACTTCTAAGTATCTTTTTCATAATTTAATTTTTTATAGAAATGTTTTTAATTCAGTTTCAAGTTCTTCAAAAGTAAAAGATTGCTCGTAAAATTTTCGGTTATTTTTATTATAAATAATCGTCGCAGGAATTGCTCCGCTCCATTCTACCGAAACTTTCGGTATCCAGTTATTTGCATCGGGATCATCCAACAAAACAACTTCAGATTGTATGTTGTTTTTTTTTATAAACGGAATAACCTGAGTCTCCAATTTATCAGAAAAATCAAGACTTACCAAAAGAAGTTTTACTTTTTCAGCTGAATAATCCGAAGCTAATTTTTCAAATGCTGGAAGTTCCTTTATACAAGGTTTGCACCAGGTTGCCCAAAAATTTATTACGTAAATTGAATCATTTTTATTCTGAAGATAATTCTTTTCAAGTTCATCAAAATTTAGGGAAACTACTTTTTTTGAAACGAAACCTACTTCATTACCATGAAGGTTTTCTTTCATCGCAACTTCAGAATTTGCTTCGTTTGTTTTTGTTTTCGATTTATTATCGGAACAACTTTGAATCATCAAAACAAAAAATATAATTGACAGTAATTTCATTCGCTAAAATTATTGAAACACAATCATTTCTATGTATTAATTAACGTTTGATTAATACATAGAAATGTGAAGTTTTCAAAACAGAAATTTTAAAAAAACATAGAAATGAAAATTGTCTTCAAAAAAAATTCTATATTTGAACCCGAAACAATGAACACATTTACACAAAATACTTGGTGGTGGAAAAACTTACGGAAAACATCGTGAGCAGAACACCTGTAGTATAAAATATACGAAAAGGCTTGTCAATCACGACAAGCCTTTTTTTATTCACCTATTTTAGAAAATGAAATACAATTTAAAAACATATTCAAAAAAAATGTTGGCAGATACGCTCACTCCGGTTTCGGTGTATTTACGGTTGCGCGATAAATTTCCACACAGCCTGTTGCTAGAAAGTAGCGACTATCATGCCAACGACAATAGTTTCAGCTATATCTGCTTCAACCCAATCGCCTCCATAAAAGTTGAAAATGAAACTATTTTTCAGCAATTTCCAGATGGAAAAAGTTCAATTACTGAAATTTCAGAAAATACAAATGTTCCAAATATTCTAGATGAATTTGCTGCTTCGTTCATTCCGAGCGATAGCGAAGGAGCCTCAAAGTATAAATTCATAAACAACGGACTTTTCGGTTTTATGGCTTTTGATGCGGTTCGTTATTTTGAAGATATTCAGCTTCACAAAAAAGAAGAAAACCTTGAAATGCCCGATTTGTATTACGCAGTTTACCAAAATATAATTGCGATAAACCATTTCAATAATGAAGCCTATATTTTTGCGCACACTTTTGAATCTGAAAATAACATTCCGCAAATTGAACAAATTCTAAAATCGAAAAGTTTTGCCGAATTTCCTTTCGAAAGAAATGGCGAACGAACAACAAATCTCAACGATGAAGATTTTAAAGCGTTGGTGCGAAAATGCAAAGAGCATTGTCATCGAGGCGATGTTTTCCAAATTGTGCCAAGCAAGCGGTTTTCACAAAAATTTACCGGTGATGATTTTAACGTATATAGGGCTTTGCGAAGCGTAAATCCTTCACCATATCTTTTCTATTTTGATTACGGAAATTTTAAAATCTTCGGTAGTTCGCCGGAAGCACAGTTGATTGTAAAAGGAGATCGCGCAGAAATCCACCCGATCGCCGGAACTTTTAAACGCACCGGGAATGATGAACAAGATGCCGAACTCGCCAAAAAGCTTTCCGAAGACAAAAAAGAAAACAGCGAACACGTTATGCTTGTTGACTTAGCGCGAAACGATTTAAGTAGACACGGCACAAATGTAAGGGTGGAAAACTATCGCGAAGTGCAGTTTTTTTCGCACGTTATTCATTTGGTGAGTAAAGTTACCGCTACAAAAAATCCGACAACTTCAACGATGCAAATTGTTGCAGACACATTTCCTGCAGGAACGTTGAGCGGTGCACCAAAACATAAAGCACTGCAATTGCTTGAAAAATATGAAAATAGAAGTCGCGAATTTTACGGTGGCGCGATTGGTTTTATGGATTTCAACGGGAATTTTAACCACGCAATTATAATTCGCTCTTTTGTGAGCAAAAACCACACGTTACACTATCAAGCTGGCGCTGGCGTGGTATCGGAAAGCAATGAAGAAAACGAATTACAGGAAGTTTATAACAAACTTGGCGCATTAACAAAAGCGTTGAAATTAGCTGAAAGCATATAAATATGAAAATATTAGTAATAGACAATTACGACAGTTTTGTGTACAATCTGGTTCACTATTTAGAGGAATTGGATTGCGAAGTCACTGTAAGAAGAAACGATAAATTCTATTTGGAAGAAGTAGAAAATTACGATAAAATTCTGCTTTCTCCAGGTCCAGGAATCCCGGACGAAGCGGGTTTGCTGAAAGAAGTAATTCAAAAATATGCAACTTCAAAACCCATTTTTGGGGTGTGCTTGGGGCAACAAGCAATTGGCGAAGTTTTCGGTGGAAAGCTTGAAAACTTGAGCAAAGTTTTTCACGGCGTTGCCACAAAAGTAACAATAACTTCAGAAAACGAACCCCTTTTTAAAGGATTGGAAAAAGAAATTGAAATTGGCCGTTATCACAGTTGGGTAGTTTCGAAAGAAGATTTCCCAGAAGTATTGGAAATTACTTCGTTGGATGAAAACGGGCAGATTATGTCCCTTCGTCACAAATTTTACGATGTGTGTGGCGTACAGTTTCATCCCGAAAGTGTACTAACGCCAATGGGAAAACAGATTATTAAAAATTGGATTGAAAGTTAAAATGAAGCAGATTTTAAATAGATTAATAAATCACGAACAACTCACTAAAAGTGAAGCGAGAACGGTATTGGTGAATATTTCCGAAGGGAAATACAATCAAAGCCAAATTGCAGCATTTTTGACTGTTTATATGATGCGTAATGTGAGCTTGGAAGAGCTGGAAGGTTTCCGCGATGCTTTGTTAGACTTATGTCTGGTGGTTGATTTCAGCGAATACAACACTATTGATTTATGCGGAACGGGCGGCGATGGAAAAAACACCTTTAATATATCAACATTGGCTTCTTTTGTTACTGCCGGAGCTGGAATAAAAGTTACAAAGCACGGCAATTACGGAGTTTCATCAGTTAGCGGAAGCAGTAATGTTATGGAAGCGTTGGGAATAAAATTCACCAATGAAAAAGATTTCTTGAAACGCAGTTTGGATGAAGCTGGAATTTGTGTTTTGCACGCGCCTCTCTTCCATCCTGCGATGAAAAATGTGGCGCCAATCCGTAAAGAATTGGGTGTAAAAACATTTTTCAATATGTTGGGGCCAATGGTGAATCCTGCGTTTCCAAAGAATCAATTGGTCGGCGTTTTTGATTTGGAATTGGCGCGGATGTACGGTTATCTTTATCAAAAAAGTGAAAAAAAATACGCTGTGCTGCACGCGATGGATGGTTACGATGAAATTTCGCTGACTGGACCTGTAAAAGTAATTTCAAAAGAATCCGACAATATTTTGAATGCAGAAGATTTTGGAGTGAAGCAAATTGAAGAATCAGAAATATTTGGTGGTGAAACTGTAAAGGATTCCGCAGCAATTTTTCTGAATATTTTAAATGGAAAAGGAACAGAAGCACAAAACAATGTGATTTGTGCAAATGCTGGAATGGCAATATCAGTAGTTGAAAATTGCACGATAAAAGATGGTTTTGAAAAAGCAAAGGAATCGTTGCAATCGGGAAAAGCGTTGAATTCATTGAAAAAATTACAAGAATTATCTAATTGAACTAGGAACCCAGAAACACGACTCACGACTCACGACTCACGACTCACGACTCACGACTCACGACTCACGACTCACGACTCACGACTATAAATATGACAATTTTAGATACCATAACTGCTTACAAACGAAAAGAAGTTGCCGCAAAAAAAGAAGCAATACCAACTCGTTTACTCGAAAAATTTCCACTTTTTGCCAAAGAAACCAAATCGTTGGCGGAAGCTTTGCGTATTTCAACCACTGGAATTATCGCGGAACACAAACGCCGTTCGCCCAGCAAATCGGTGATAAACGATAAAGTTTTGTTGCCCGAAGTTGTTTCGGGTTATGAAAGCGCGGGCGCAAAAGGAATCTCTGTTTTAACGGATTCCAACTTTTTTGGGGGCTCTTTGGATGATATTTTGGTTGCTGAAAAAACCGTTTCCATCCCAATTCTTCGGAAGGAATTCATCATTGATCCGTATCAAATCTACGAAGCAAAAGCGTATGGTGCCGATGCCATTTTATTAATTGCGGCGTGTCTCTCAGAAGAAGAATTGAAACAGTTTTCCTTTTTGGCAAAAAGTTTAAAATTAGATGTTTTACTGGAAGTTCACAATCTCGAAGAACTTCAAAAATCGCTTTTGCCAAACGTGGATATGATTGGTGTAAATAACCGAAATCTGAAAAATTTCAAAGTAAATATTGAAATAAGTAGAAAGCTTTCTAAAGAAATTCCGAATGATTTTGTAAAAATTTCTGAAAGCGGAATTAGTGATGTGGAAACTATAAAAGATTTGAGAACATACGGTTATGAAGGCTTTTTGATAGGCGAAAATTTCATGAAAACTGAAAATCCTGGCGAAACCGCAAAACAATTTATTGAAAAACTGAGATGAAACCATTGCTTAAAATTTGCGGAATGAAACACAACATCGTTGAAGTTGCAAAACTTCAGCCGGATTATTTGGGTTTTATTTTTTATGAGAAAAGTCCAAGGTTTTTTGATGCTGAAAAGATTCCTTCGCTGCCACTTGGCACGAAGAAAGTTGGCGTTTTTGTGGAGGCTTCTTTGGATGAAATTATTGCAAAAGCTGAAATGTATAATTTAGATATAATTCAATTACACGGAGAAGAATCATTGCATTTTTGCGCAGCCTTAAAAGGAGAAATTAATTTAGAAAATTCACGTATTGAAAATTCCCAACCAAATCAGATTGGATATCATTTTGAACCTGAAGTATGGAAAGTTTTTTCAATCAAAGATGAATTCAATTTTGAAATTTTAAAACGTTTTGAAAATGTGGTGGACAAATTCCTTTTCGACACTAAAGGAAAAGAAAAAGGCGGTAACGGATATACTTTCAATTGGGAGATTCTAAAAAATTATCCTTCAAAAAAGCCATTCATTTTAAGCGGTGGCATTGGTTTGGAAGAAATTGATGCACTAAAAGAATTATTGAAAACCGAACTTCCCATTCACGCCATTGATGTGAATAGCAAGTTTGAAAATGAACCGGGAATGAAGGATGTTTCGGAATTAACATCATTTATCGAGATTTTGAAACACGATTAAAAAGAACCACGAGCCAAGACACAAGAACCAAGACTCGATACTCGATACTCAATACTCAATACTCAATACTCAAAAATGAATTATAACGTAAACGAAAAAGGCTATTACGGCGAGTTTGGCGGAGCGTATATTCCAGAAATGCTTTACCCAAACGTGGAAGAACTTCGGCAGAATTATTTGAAAGTAATGGCAGAAGATTCTTTTCAAAAAGAATTCCACCAATTGCTGAAAGATTATGTGGGACGACCAACTCCGCTTTATTTTGCCAAGCGACTTTCCGAAAAATATAACACCAAAATATATTTAAAACGCGAAGATCTTTGCCATACGGGAGCACATAAAGTGAACAATACAATCGGCCAGATTTTAATGGCGCAACGTCTAGGCAAAACCCGCATTATTGCTGAAACTGGTGCTGGACAACACGGCGTTGCAACTGCAACTGTTTGCGCCTTAATGGGCTTAGAATGCATTGTTTTTATGGGTGAAATTGATATAAAACGCCAAGCACCGAACGTTGCCCGAATGAAAATGCTGGGCGCAAAAGTAGTTCCAGCCACAAGCGGCAGTAAAACCCTGAAAGATGCCACAAACGAAGCAATTCGCGATTGGATCAACAATCCGGTGGACACACATTATATTATAGGTAGCGTTGTTGGACCGCATCCGTACCCAGATATGGTCGCACGGTTTCAGAGTGTGATTTCCGAAGAAATAAAAATACAACTCAACGAAAAGGAAAATCACGAAAATCCTGATTTTGTGGTTGCTTGCGTGGGTGGCGGAAGCAATGCCGCAGGTGCTTTTTATCATTATTTGGACAAACCTGAAGTTGGAATTATTGCGGTGGAAGCTGCCGGAAAGGGAATTGATAGTGGCGAAAGCGCAGCAACTTCAGCTTTGGGAAAAGTGGGGATTATTCACGGAAGCAAAACGCTGTTGATGCAAACGCCGGACGGACAAATTACTGAACCCTACTCTATTTCGGCTGGCTTGGACTATCCTGGTGTTGGCCCGATGCACGCCAATCTTTTTGCGAGTGGACGTGGCGAATTTATTTCAATAACTGACGATGACGCAATGAAGGCAGGTTTGGAACTTTGCAAATTGGAAGGCATAATTCCGGCTATTGAAAGTAGCCATGCTCTTGCAATTTTTGAAAATAGAAAATTTAAAAAAGACGATGTGGTTGTTGTGAATTTAAGCGGGCGGGGCGATAAAGATTTGGATACCTATATTAAACATTTTGATTTATAAAACTTCTGTCAGGTCGAGCGCAGTCGAGACCTCATTTTGAGCAAGAGAATTTTAGTTCACGATTGCACTCGAACAGACATAAATATATTTCTATGAACAGAATTCAAAATAAACTATCAGAAAATAAAAAACTGCTTTCCATATACTTCACGGCTGGTTTTCCGAAACTTGAAAATACTGTTGAAATACTTCAGCAATTGGAAAAAAGTGGAGTCGATTTTGTGGAAATCGGTTTGCCATTTAGCGATCCATTGGCCGATGGGCCAACTATTCAAGCAAGTTCGCAAGCTGCGCTGAAAAATGGAATGACTACTGAAGTGCTTTTTCAGCAGTTAAAAGATATTCGAAAAACTGTTTCCATTCCATTAATTTTAATGGGGTATTTTAATCCTGTGCTTCAATTTGGCATAGAAAATTTCTGTAAAAAATGTGCTGAAGTAGGTATTGATGGCTTGATTCTTCCCGATCTTCCATTGATGGAATTTCAGGAACATTATGCTGAAATTTTCAAAAAACACGGTTTGCTGAATATCTTTTTGATAACGCCCCAAACTTCCGAAGAACGGATTCGACAGATTGATGCAGCTTCCGAAGGTTTCATTTATATGGTAAGTAGCGCTAGCGTTACAGGAAGTTCCACAGGTTTTGGAAATGAACAGGAAGACTATTTTAAACGGATTGCTTCGCTTTCACTCACAAATCCTCAAATAATAGGTTTTGGAATAAATAATTCTCAAACATTTCAGCAAGCCACAAAACATTCAAAAGGCGCAATCATTGGGAGTGCTTTTATAAAAATGCTTTCAGAAAAAGGTCTTGCTGGAATTTCAACATTTATGCGCACTATTAACAAGGTTTAACCATTCTTTAGCAATGATTTAGGGGAAATTTTAATTTAGGTTTTCTATATTAGAATTTCATTTATAAACGAAAAAGAAAGCATTATGGAAAAGAAATTTGAAAGAAAAGTCGAACAGAAACATCCCACAAACCCAACTGGAAAAACCAATAAACAGACCAATGAGTTTGATATTGACGAGAAAACAATAAAAAAACAACAAAATAAAAAATAGTGGGCAAAGGTGACAAGAAAACAAAACGCGGAAAGATAAATATTGGCAGTTTCGGAAAATTGAGACCGAGACGAAAAAAATTTAATATCCGTTCAAAACCAACTAAAGACGCTCAAAAAAAAGAAACTTAAAATAGATTGATTTTCGTTTTAAGTTGAATGGAAAAGGTTTTTATGAACAGATATATGTTCTAAAAAACCTTTTCTTTTTTAAATGATTTCAAAGAAACCTAATCGAAACACTATCTTTGCAACTAAATGATATTTATTTAAATGAACCAACCTGTTTCTGGATTTTCAAAGAAAACAAAAGCTGAAAAAATTGAATGGCTTGCAGAAAATTACCTGCAAAACAATCCAAACTCCGTTCAGATTTTAAAAAATTATTGGAATGAAAATTCTTCATTGCAGCAACTTCACGACGATTTTATTGAAAACACCCTTTCCAATTATTACTTGCCTTTTGGAGTGGCGCCCAACTTTTTAATCAACGGAAAACTTTATGCATTACCAATGGTAACCGAGGAAAGTTCGGTGGTTGCCGCCGCGAGCAATGCCGCAAAGTTTTGGCTGGAACGGGGGGGATTTAAGGCTGAAGTGATATCCACGGAAAAAAATGGACAAATCCACTTCAATTTCTTTGGAAATGAAAAGGAAATAGAAGCTTTTTTTGAAGAAGTAAAACCACAACTTCGCAACAGCATTTCATCTATAGAAAAAAACATGAAAGCTCGTGGCGGTGGGCTTTTGGAGCTTTCATTGATTGACAAATCGCATATTTTGGATGGTTATTTTCACATTCACGCCACTTTTGAGACTTTGGATGCAATGGGTGCGAATTTCATCAACAGTTGTCTGGAGCAGATGGCGCACACTTTTGAAGAAGAAGCGCAGAATTTTGAAGAGTTTCAAAAAGACGGAAACTATCCGGAAGTCGTGATGAGTATACTTTCCAACTACGTTCCAGAATGTTTGGTTCGTGCCGAAGTAAGTTGCCAGGTGGAAGAACTTACCACAAAACATTACGAAGGAAAACGGTTTGCAGAAAAATTTGTGCGAGCAATTGAAATCGCAAAAACCGAATCAAGACGTGCCGTAACGCACAATAAAGGGATTATGAATGGTGTTGATGCAGTTGTTTTAGCAACAGGAAATGATTTTCGTGCCGTTGAAGCCGGCGTGCATGCTTATGCCGCTAGAAATAGTTATTACGGAAGCTTAACACACGCAAAAATCGAAGACGATATTTTCACTTTCTGGATTGAATTGCCTTTGGCAGTTGGCACCGTTGGTGGTTTAACGTCGCTTCACCCATTGACAAAACTGGCTTTTGAAATTCTTCAAAAACCCAATGCCAAGGAATTGATGAAAATTTTGGCGGTTGCAGGATTGGCCCAAAATTTTGCTGCAGTAAGATCTTTGGTGACAACAGGAATTCAAAAAGGGCATATGAAAATGCACTTGATGAATATTTTAAACCAAATGAACGCTTCAAAAGAAGAAAAGGAAAAAGCATTGGAATATTTTAAAGAGAATGCAGTTTCGCATAATTCGGCAGAGGATTTTTTGAAAAAGTTGAGAGGTTGATGAGTTTAGAAGTTTAGAAGTTTAGAAGTTTAGAAGCAAATTGGAAAAAACTTTTTACAGCAACGGAAAATTATTGCTCACGGGAGAATATGTAGTTCTTGACGGCGCAACTGCTTTGGCCATCCCCACCAAATATGGGCAATATTTGGAAATATCCGCTTCAGAAAAAAAAGGAATTCACTGGAAAAGCATTGATAAAAATGGATCCGTTTGGTTTGAGGATTTTTTCGAAATTAGAAATTTTGAGGCCAAAAATTCTGGGAATACTACTTCAAAAACTGTTTCAAAAATGCTTCTTGAAGCTAAAAAATTGAATTCGAACTTTTTTTTGGAAAACGAAGGAATAAAGGTAACCACAAAACTGGATTTTCCACGGGATTGGGGTTTGGGAACATCTTCAACCTTAATAAACAATGTTGCACAATGGGCGGGAGTAGATGGTTTCGCTTTGCTCGCAAATAGTTTCGGCGGAAGCGGATACGATATCGCGGCTGCAAAAAGTGATTCTCCTATTTTATATGAATTGAAAAACGGTAACCCCGAATTCAGAAAAGTACATATTCCCTGGGATTTTACAGATTCGTTGTTTTTTGTGCATTTAAATAAAAAACAGGATAGTAAAGAAGGGATTGCGAGATATAGAAACGCTTCAGTTGATGAAAAAACCACTCAAAGAATTTCAGATATTAGTAATAAGCTTTTGATGTGTTATTCACTTTTAGACTTTGAAAAGTTGATGGATGCTCACGAGGAAATCATTTCAGAAATCATAAATCTTCCGCCAATTAAAAAGCAACTTTTTAGCGATTATCCTAATACAATCAAAAGTTTGGGCGCTTGGGGCGGGGATTTTGTTTTGGTTACGGGAGCTGAAAGTGAGATGGATTATTTCAGAAAAAAGGGATATAGTACTATTGTACCTTATACAGAAATGATTAAATAATTTTTTTAGTTTCTTCTTTTAAATTTTTTAAAAATTGGTTTTGTCTTTCAAACCACCCTATCCGAGGCGTAAAAATTTCATTAAAAACAAAAAACCCTGTAAATCAAAGACTTACAGGGAGTTCTTGTGGTGCCTCCAAGAATCGAACTAGGGACACACGGATTTTCAGTCCGTTGCTCTACCAACTGAGCTAAGGCACCATTATTGAGTCGGCAAATATAAAGCTATTTTCTTTTTCTCAAAACAATAATTAAAAAAATAAAAAAAAGATAATCTATACCCAATTTAATAAGGCATTAACAATTACTTGCTGCTTCAAGTTGTATTTTTATAAACTGAATAAAAAAAATGAATCTCACAATAGATGTAGGAAACACACTGATAAAGCTGGGCGTGTTTGATTCTGAAAACCTTAGGCTTAAAAAAACATGCATCAAAAAAGATTTTTTGCATACACTAACCGAAATTTCTGTAGATTTTCGGAACATTCAGAAATGTATCATTTCTTCGGTAGCAAATCTTTCAGAACATCAATTATTAAAGTTACAGCAACAATTTGATGTTTTGGTTTTAAATCATCAAACTAAAATTCCTTTCACTAATAAATACGAAACACCACAAACTTTAGGAATAGACCGCATTGCCTTAGTAAGTGCGGCTGCTGAGAAATATCCTGATAAAAATGTTTTGGTGATTGATGCGGGAACCTGTATTACGTATGATTTTTTAAATTCAAAAAACGAATACTTGGGCGGAGCTATTTCGCCAGGCATTTCCCTTCGCTATAAAGCTTTGCATACGTTTACCGAAAAATTACCGTTACTTGAAGCAAACAATCCAAGTATATATATAGGAAACAATACTATAACCTCCATACATTCAGGAGTTGTAAACGGGGTTTTGTACGAAATAGATGGCTATATAGCTGAATATAAAAAAAATTACGACAATTTAACAGTTATTTTAACAGGAGGAGACGTACATTTTTTGCGAGATAGTTTAAAAAATGACATCTTTGCCAACTCAAATTTTTTATTGGAGGGATTGAACCATATTTTAGAATATAACAAACATTGATGTTTAGAAAAATAGTAATTGGTTTATTTTTATTTATAACCAGTATCGCCCTTGCCCAGGAAGGAACTACCTCACCTTATTCATTTTATGGTATTGGTTCATTAAAATTTCGTGGTACTACCGAAAACAGGTCTATGGGAGGTATGGGTGTTTTCTCTGATAGCATCCATTTAAATCTTCAGAATCCTGCTGCTTACGCAGGACTTCGATTAATTAATTTTTCCGTAGGTGGAAGTCATCAGGCCGTAAAGCAAAAGAATGAGACTGATAGTCAAAACACTTCCAGTTCAACGCTAGATTATTTGGCAATGGGAATTCCTATGGGTAAACTCGGAATGGGTTTTGGGATGCTTCCTTATACTTCCGTAGGATATGATTTTTATTCCGAAGTCCCAGATGGCATTACACAATACTCTGGAAATGGCGGCTTAAACAAGGCGTTCCTTTCTGCAGGATATCAAGTTACACCTGAACTGAGCCTTGGTGTGGATGCCAGTTATAATTTCGGTAAAATTGAAAATACAGCTGTTACTCAAAAATCAGAACTTCAATACGGAACCCGCGTAATTAATAGGTCAAACCTATCTGGTTTCACTTTTAATTTTGGAGCGCTCTATAAAAGAATGGTTACCGAAAACCTTGAGCTTTCCGGATCTTTCACCTTTACACCAGGAACAAATATTAACTCAGAAAACTTAAGAAGAACAGGAAGTGTGTCTATACTACCTAGTGGTATATTTGACATTGATGAAAGAGAGGTATCTGTACCAGACACAGAATTTACGTTTCCATCACATCTTACGTTTGGAGTTGGGATAAGCAAACCAAAATATTGGGGACTTGGGATAGAATACGTAAACCAAAAAACAAGTAATTTTACAAATCGATCTTTTACCATTGAAAACGTAACCTATAAAAATGCCTCTAAATTTAATGTGGGAGGTTTTTATATTCCAAACTACAATTCTTTCGGAGATTACTATAAAAGAGTTGTTTACAGAGCTGGAGCAAGATTTGAGCAAACAGGTTTAAGTGTTGACGGACACGACATAGATGAGTTTGGCATATCTTTTGGAGTTGGGTTACCCATCGGACGATTATTCTCTAATTTAAATTTAGGTTTTGAATTGGGAACTCGCGGAACAACAGACTACGGTTTGATAAAAGAAAACTTTTTCAATACATATTTAAGTTTCTCATTAAACGACCGTTGGTTCGAAAAAAGATTATATGATTAATACTACTAATAGCAATACCATGAAAACAAAATTCATTTTATTATTTACAATTGCACTACTTTCTGTTTCTGCAAAATCTTTTGCACAAGCACCGGATGACTGTACCATTTTAATGTCTTACTTTACAGAACAGGCCAAAATAAAAAATTATGAGGCAGCACTTCCTCATTACGAAAACCTAATAAAAGACTGTCCAAACTACAATCTTGCTATATACCAATATGGCATTAAAATGTTTGAATATTTTGTTGAAGAAAAGGGTGATAAAAGTAAAATAAACAATCTTATTGAAGCATATCAATTAAGACTTCAAAACTTTCCTGAGCAAACCAAGGAAGGTGAAGTTCTATCAAGTATTGCCCAAATTAAATTTGACAACAACCTTGGTTCAAAAGCTGAACAATTTAAAGCTTATGACGAAGCTTTCAAAAAAGATCCAGAAAACTTTACCAGTGGGAAAAGTCTTTATGCCTATTTCTCTTTGGCTGTAGATCTTTTTAACGATGGCCAAAAAGACATTCAAGAAATCTTTGACCTATATGATGTTGTTATTAGCAAAATAGATACTGAAAAAAACAGTCTTGCTTCAAAACTTACTCCATTAATGGACAAAGAAGAAGCAGGTACAGCCCTTACAGATAAAGAACAACGTGCCAAAGACGTTTATGAAAACAATTTAGGTGTTTATGCAACTGTTGAAGAAAGTGTAAACGGAAAATTGGGCCAATTGGCAGATTGTCCTAACCTAATCCCACTTTATGAAAAAGACTACGAACAGAAAAAGGACGATATTGATTGGTTAAAAGGTGCAAGCAACAGACTAGATGCAAAAGACTGCGAAAGCCCATTATCAAACAAATTGGCCGTTCGTCTTCACGAATTGGAACCAAGTTCTACTTCTGCTTACCTTTTGGGTAAACAAGCCGAAGCTGAAGGCAAAGCTTCTAAAGCTTTGGAATATTTTAATCAAGCAGCAGACCTTGAAAAGGATAACTCTAAAAAAGCCAGAATTTATTACAGTATTGCCGAGAACTACCGTAAAAAAGGAAGTTTAGGTACCGCAAGAACGTATTATAACAAAATGCTTGAAGCAAAGCCTTCTGCAGGTATGGCTTATTATAAAATTGGCTCTATGTATGCAGAAAGTGCAAACAATTGTGGTACTACCGTTTTTGAAAAAAGAGCTATGTACTGGTTAGCAGCAGATATGATGGACAAAGCAGCCCGTGTAGATGGTACAATTGCTTCAAATGCAAGAGCAGCTGCAAGCAGCTACAGACAACGCGCTCCACAGGCAAGCGATATCTTTTCTGAAGGTATGGCCGGCAAAACAGTTAAGTTTAACTGTTGGGTTGGTGGAAGCGTAAGAGTTCCTAACTTATAAGAATGTACACCACTATAAATATGTTTAAAAGCGTGATGACCCTGGTATTGGTCATCACGCTTTTTGCATGTGAAAGCAATTACCAAAACGTAAAAAGACTGAGCCTTTCTGATGGTGCTCCAATTGCCGAAGGAAAAGACATCAATTTTAAGTATACCGATTCGGGAAAATTGGTGACCAATCTTTTAGCCGAAAAATTGTTGGATTACTCAAATTTGGAATTTTCTTATAAAGAATTTCCCAATGGAATTGAAGTACGCTTTTGGGATGAAGATGGTAAAAAAAACACCGTAACCGCAGATTATGCAATCCAATTTGACAAAACTGGTTTGGTAGATTTACGTGAAAACGTAGTAGTGGTAACAGCAGATAGTGTTGTTTTAAAAGCCAACCAACTTTATTGGGACCAAAAAAATAAATGGGTCTTCACAGACAAGCCCTATCAAATAAAATTTAAGGACGGCTCCTATAACGATGGCGCCGTAGGGTTTGACAGTAGTGAAGATTTCACTACCTTTCTATCCAGAAAAAACCAAGGAGTACAATTAGTAGACAAAACCAAAACCGAAGATGTTAAATAAAGTATATCGTTTTTTTGAATATGCATACCTTTTAATTGCAGTGTTTTTTGCTTACGAAGCAGTAAACAATTGGAGCACAGAGCGAAACCGCGCCTATCTTTTCATCTTTTTTGTGGTAGTTGCTATCTTTATGTTTTTCTTTAAAAGGAATTTTAGAAAGAAAATAGAAAATCGTTCCAAAGATTAATTTTAACTTGATAAATCCCCGCTTTAAAGGGGACCAGGGAGATGTTTTCCCTTTAAAATAAATTTCAATTTGGATTACAGCATCATAATTATACTAACAATGCTCATCCTCTCCGCCTTTTTCTCGGGGATGGAGATTGCGTATGTTTCTTCCAATAAAATCCACATTGAGATTGAAAAGAAACAAAACAATTTCTTGTCTGGAGTTCTTAAAAAAATAACCAAGCGCCCATCAAAATTCATCGCTACAATGCTTGTGGGCAATAATATTGCGCTTGTTATTTACGGCTTCTCCATGGGCGATCTCTTGATGGAATATATTCCGCTGGCAGGTTTCAGCGGTTTGCTGGTACAGACCATAATTTCCACTTTAATAATTTTAATGACCGCAGAATTTCTTCCAAAGGTATTCTTTCAAATCTACGCCAACAGTTTGGTGAAAATCTTTGCCGTTCCCGCCTACTTTTTCTATGTGCTTTTTTCTTTGATTTCTGAATTTGTTATATGGATTTCAGACTTAGTGCTTAAGCTTATCTTCAAGTCTGAAGGTGATAATGTGCAACTAACTTTCAGTAAATTAGAACTTGGGAATTATATATCCGAACAAATGGAAATTGCCGAAACCAAGGAAGAAATGGATTCGGAAATACAGATATTCCAAAACGCGTTGGATTTTTCTGAAGTGAAATCGCGCGAAGCCATGATTCCCCGAACAGAGGTTGTAGCGGTAGATATTGAAACATCGCCAAAAGAGCTCGCCAAGATTTTCACCGAAACAGGACTTTCTAAAATTTTGGTTTACAATGATAATATAGACGATATCTTGGGCTATATACATTCCTTCGAACTTTTCAAAAAACCTGAAAATCTCAAAAAAGTCTTGATGCCAGTGGTTTTTGTGCCCGAAACCATGCTCGTTAAGGATGTGCTAGGAATTCTCAGCAAAAAAAGAAAAAGTCTTGCCGTTGTAATTGACGAATATGGTGGAACCAGTGGAATTATTACCGTTGAAGATATTATTGAAGAGCTTTTCGGTGAAATTGAGGACGAACACGATAGCATTGCACTTATTGAAGAAGAACTTGGGGATGATCATTTTAAATTTTCCGCCCGTTTGGAAGTAGATTACCTCAATGAAAACTACAAACTCGATTTGGAAGAAAGTGAAAACTACGAAACTCTTGGCGGCCTAATCGTAAATCACACCGAAGAAATTCCAGAAAAAGGTGAAACCGTTGAAATTGATAAGTTTATCTTCACAATTTTAGAAGTTTCCAACACAAAAATTGAACTTGTGGAACTTAAAATTATCCACGACGATTAGATTTTAAACATTTCCACAAATTTTTCAATTTACTTTTTTATTAATGCAGGGAAAATGGTATTTTCGCCACCTATTTAAACTAAAAAACAAATCCTCTAAAACCTTGATTAACATTAAGGGATAAAAGGAATTCACAACCAAAAGCCTTTTAATCTGGCAAAACGGATATAAAGGAAGATAAATTTGAACATCAAATGGCAATCTTAAACAGTATTAGAAAAAGAGGGATATTCCTTATCCTTATTATTGCATTGGCGCTTTTTGCCTTTATTTTAAGTGATATATTGACCAAAGGTAGCAGTGGCCCAAAAGGACAGGACACAATCGCTACCATTAACGGCGAAGACATTTCCAGACAAAGTTTTATGGAAGAAGTGGAAGCCACCCAGCGCAACATGGGGCCAAACGCAAATACCACTCAAGCTATGAACATGGTTTGGGATCGTGAACTGCGCAATGTTATCATGGACGAGCAGATTGAAAAAGCAGGCCTTACTGTTGAGAAAGCCCAGATTGACAATGCTCTAAAAACGCAATTGGCTAACAATCCAACCTTCTTAAACGACGCAGGACAAGTGGATGAAGGCAAAATCCAGGAATACATTGCAAGCATCAAAGCTTCCTCCCCAGAAATGTACAAGCAATGGATTAACTTCGAAGAAGACATTGCAGACGGTGTACTTCAAACCACCTATTACAATATGATAAAAGGCGGTCTTCGCTCTACAGTAGCTGAAGGCGAACAAGAATATCATTTTCAGAATGACAACTTAAACTTCCAGTATGTATTTGTTCCTTACAGCAAGATTGCTGATGAAGATGTAAAGGTTTCTGATGAAGAAATAAAAAAATACGTTGCTGCACATCCCAACGATTTTCAAGTGGAGCCACAAGCAGATATTCAATATGTATTTTTCGGTGAAGAACCATCTGAAGCTGATACTGAGGAAGCAAAAACAGAAATCGCTACTTTGTTAAATAACAAAGTTGAGTTTAACCAAGACACAAAAGCAAACGACACTATCGCTGGCTTTAGTAATACCAATAATTACGAAGAATACGTAAATGCAAATTCTGATGTTCCGTATTATGACCGTTGGATGTTCAAAAAAGACCTTCCGCCAACCGTTGCAGATACACTTATCAATTTGAACAAGGGAGATATCTATGGTCCTTATACTGTAGAAAGTGCCCTTTATCTTTCCAAAGTTTTGGACACTAAAAAAATGCCTGACTCTGCAGAGTCAAAACATATTCTAATTCGTTATGTTGGAACGATGCGAGCTCCAGAAACGATTACAAAAACTAAAGAAGAAGCTCAGAAATTGGCCGATAGCATCTTGAGCGTTGTTAAGAAAGACAAAACAAAATTTGCTGAGCTTGCATCAAAATTTTCTGATGACAGCTCTAAAGACAATGGTGGTGAATTAGGTAATTCAACTCCTGGAAGAATGGTACCACCTTTTGATGATTTTATCTTTAACAACTCAACAGGTACAATTGGTCTTGTTGAAACCGATTTTGGTTTTCACATAGTTGAAGTAGGCAAACAGTCCGAACCAAAGAAATCGGTTAAACTTGCTACCGTTGTAAAAAATATTGAACCATCGAAAAAAACTGTGGACGATGTATTTTTCAAAGCCTCAACATTTGAAGTTGCCGTTAAAGATGGCGATTTTACAGAGTTGGCTAAAACTCAAAATCTTGAGTTGAAACCCGTTAACAAACTGGGCAATATGGATTCAAACATACCAGGCATAGGTGAAAACAGAACTATTGTTAACTGGGCTTTTAATGAAGACACTAAGGTTGGTGATACTAAACGTTTCAGTGTGCCGGATGGTTACGTAATAGCGCAGCTTACCCGTAAAAACCCTAAGGGGCTTATGACAGTTGAAGATGCTTCTGCAACAGTAACCCCAATTTTGCGCAACGAGAAAAAAGCTGAAAAAATACAAGAATCCATAAAAGGATCAACTCTTGAAGAAGTTGCTGCAAGTCAAAACGTAGTGGTTCAATCAGGTACTGAAATCAGTATGGCAAACCCCCTATTAGCTTCCGCAAGTGAGCCAAAAGTTGTAGGTATGGCCTTTGGTACCAAACCTGGAGAAACTACTCCATTGATAAACGGCAAAAATGGTGTTTATAAAGTAAAAGTGACTGCATTCAATCCAGCGCCAAAATTAGAATCTTATGTAAACTTCGCAAACCAGCTAAGCTCTAAATCAGCTCCTGGTGCGCAAACCCAGGTTTACAATGCGCTTAAAAAGAAAGCTAATATTGAAGATAATCGCGCTAATTTTTATTAATAGCCTTTAAAATAATTTTATAAAAAGCCTTGTTGCAATATTTTGCAACAAGGCTTTTTCTTTAAAACTCATTTGCGAATATTTCAAAAAATAGAAAAATATCCCTTATTTTTAAAAACCTTTAAAAGCCTCCTTTTTTAATACCACTTTTCAAAATAACAAAGAATGGAAAACAACGAATTAATAAAAGCGATTGAAGAAAAATATATCGCACTTGGCGAAAACCCAGAAACATATCTAAAAGGGCTACTTCAGGCAAAACCTATTAATTATTGGGATTATATTCAAGTAGACACCTTACTTTCACTTCAAAAAACACGGACTGATTTTAAGGATGAAGAAATTTTTGTGATGTACCATCAGGTTACGGAACTTACCCTAAAAATGATGATTCACGAGATAAAGCAGCTTTCCGAGGGTGAAAATCTTTCCGAAGAAACTTGGATTACAAAGTTGGATAGATTAAAAAGATATACCCGAATGCTTATAACTTCTTTTGATATTATGAAAGACGGCATGAGCTATGATGACTATAATGTTTTCCGCTCCACACTTACGCCCGCCAGTGGTTTTCAAAGTGCATCATTCCGTTATTTGGAGCTCTATTGCACCAAACTTGAGAATCTTGTAAATAGCCAAGGACAGCAGCGTTTGCCTCAAAATCCAACAATGGATGATTACTTTGAGAATTTGTATTGGAAAGATGCGGGATATAATAGGAAAACGGGCAAAATGAGCCTAACACTTCGTCAGTTCATAGAAAAATATGAAGTCGATTTTAAGGCTTTAGCAGAAAAAACAAAAGGCAAAACTCTTGAAGAGCGAGTGGCGCAAATGGAAAACCCTTCTGAAGAGTTAAAAAATAAACTAAAACAGTTTGACCATTTTTACAATGTGGCTTGGCCATTAGTACATTTGGACACCGCTAATCATTATCTAAATAGCAAAGGAGAAAACAAAACTGCAACCGGAGGCTCCGAATGGAAAAAATATCTACACCCAAAATACCAGCAACGCAAGTTTTTTCCTAAATTATGGAGTGAGGAAGAAATTGCCAATTGGGGAGAATAATATATTTATTAGTAGGAAAAGATCATTCAAATTAAATAGCCGCTGTTTTTCTAAAGCTTTTCATTATTTTTAATGCGCTAACAGACCATTAAAAAATGAAATATCTATTCACCATTTTTCTTTTGTGTTTTTCAATTACCGTAAAATCTCAAATTCTCAATGCTGAATCGCTTCGAAAAGTAACTGATACATCGGGTTTTTCTGGCTCGGCAAGTCTTGACTTTTCATTAAAACGCGATGTATATGATTACCTAGGTTTCAGCAGCACCATTCATATTCAGTATAAGATGAACAAGCATTTAGTGTTACTCAAAAACGATATTGAACTGCAAAATATTGAAGGAAATAAATTTGAAAACGCCGGAATTACCCACCTCCGCTATAATTACCGTTTTCACCCCAGAATTGCTTGGGAGATATTTGCACAAGCCCAGTACAACAAGGTTTCAAAAATTGAATTTAGAGGCTTGTTGGGAACGGGACCTCGATTTAAATTGACCACTTCCGAAAAATATAAATTCTACTTCGGCACCCACATAATGTATGAACACGAAGAACTTAGCGATGGTATAACACCCATTCAAAGAGATTTTAGAAGTTCCTCCTATCTTTCTTTCAGCCTGTATCCTGCAAAAACTGTCGCCTTTGTAAGCACCACTTATTACCAGCCTAGAATTGAAGATTTTGGCGATTTCCGCTTAACAAGTCAAACTTCTTTAGTAATTGATTTGTTTAATAATTTCGCTTTCAACACAACTTATACTTTTAGGTACGACGAAACCCCAGCCGTTGGCATTCCCAACTCCCAGTACAACCTGGAAAGTGGCTTTGTTTACTCTTTTGATTAAAATGTTAAACTTTCGTAAGCATTCCTTTTTTTGAAAGACTACTTGCCTATATTTACCCTTGTTGAAAACCAAAATCCCTAAAATTTCGTAATTATTATTAAAGCACTCCTATGGCCTCACAAAATTATTATGACCCTGCAGACTTAAAAAAATTTGGAAACATTACGCAATGGAGCAAAGAACTCGGAGAAAAATTTTTTGAATACTACGGAAAAGTTTTTGAAGAAGGCGCGCTCTCTGCCCGTGAAAAATCCCTCATTGCACTTGCTGTGGCCCACACAGAAATGTGCCCCTATTGTATTGATGCTTATTCACAAGATGGATTGCAACGCGGTATCACCAAAGAAGAAATGATGGAAGCAGTTCACGTTGGGGCAGCCATTAAAAGCGGCGCTACCTTGGTACACGGGGTGATGATGATGAACAAAGTGAATAAATTGGAAATGTGAGCAATTACTGATTAAAGCTTCCTAAAAACTTATAAAAGATCGAATTTGAAAAAAATTCTATGTTAAAAGAAAAAAAGAAAAAACAACAATCCCTTCATAAACGCCATAGCGAACTTGCAATAGCGAACAAACAACTTGAAAAACTGTCCAACGGTATCTTTGCCAATGGAGATCTTCCTACTTTTTCTGAAAAAATAAAAGAAACGGATCAGTTTCCACTAAGACCCAATAAATTGGAAATTCTTCAAATCAACGTTGGTTATATGTGCAATCAGGTTTGCGAACACTGTCACGTAGATGCAGGACCAGACCGAAAGGAAATAATGACCCGCGAAACCATGGAGCAGTGTTTAAAGGTTATTCGAAACACCGGAGCCCATACGTTAGATCTTACAGGCGGCGCTCCCGAAATGAACCCAGATTTTAGATGGTTTGTTGATGAAGCAAGCAAAGCAGGTATACAAGATTTTATTATTAGGAGCAATTTGACTATCATTAAAGCCAATAAAAAATATTATGATTTACCTGAGTTCTTCAAAAATCACAATGTGCATGTGGTTAGCAGCATGCCTCATTGGACCCGTGGTAAAACTGACAAGCAAAGAGGCGAAGGCGTTTTCGATCTTTCCATAAAAGCTTTACAGGAATTGAACGCCGTGGGCTATGGAATGCCGGACAGCGATTTGCGTCTAGACCTAGTATATAATCCAAGTGGTGCTTTTTTACCGGGTGACCAAGCAAGTATGGAAAAAGATTTCAAAAAAGCCCTATTGGAAGATTTCGGTATACATTTCCACAATCTTTTCGCTATTACGAATTTGCCTATTTCTAGATTTTTGGATTATTTGATTGCTTCGGAAAACTATGAGGACTATATGTATTCATTGGTTGAAGCATACAATCCGGCTGCAGTCAAAAACGTGATGTGCCGCAATACTATTTCCGTGAGTTGGGATGGTTATTTGTACGACTGCGATTTCAACCAAATGCTTGAGTTGAAGGTGGCGAGCAAAATCCAACATATTTCAGAATATAATGAAGATATCCTGAACGACAGAAAAATAATTATCAGCCAGCACTGTTATGGTTGTACGGCGGGTGCAGGAAGTAGCTGCCAGGGCGCTGTTGCGGATTCGTGATTCGGGATTCGATAAAAAATATTTTTTCAATGAAACAACTCTCAATTCTTTTAGTGCTTTTCCTATTTTCAGAAAGCAGCTTCGCCCAAAAAAACTTGGACGATTTACTGAAAACACATAACAGACAAAGCATTCCATATATTTCTGTGGAAGAATTACGGATGTTTCAAATGAACGATACTGTTATAATTCTAGATGCCCGTGAACCTGAAGAATTTAAAGTAAGCCACCTAAAATCGGCAATAAACGTGGGTTTCAATGATTTCACTTCCGAAGAAAAACAGCTTCAAAAGCTAAATAAAAATTTTCCCGTAATTGTTTATTGTTCATTGGGAATACGTTCCGAAGAGATTGGTGAAAAATTAAAAAAAGCTGGTTTCAATAACATAAAAAATCTTTACGGTGGTATTTTTGAATGGAAAAATAAAGGCTATCCGGTAATCGATTCCAAAGGAAAAGAAACCGAAAATATACATGCCTTTTCCAAACATTGGAGCAAGTATCTGCAAGCAGGAAATCCTGTTTATTGAATATGATGAAAACAAACTACTGAAAAATGGGCATACTTTCCTCCAAACACACCAATGAAGACGACAATAAAATTGCTTCAGATTTCCATTTTCCCACCTCAAAAAAAGCCCTGATTATCTTCACCCGAAACCCAGAATTAGGAAAAGTGAAAACCCGATTGGCAAAATCTGTAGGCGATGAAAGTGCTTTAAATATTTATAAATTTCTTTTGAAACACACTGTGCAAATCACGAAAAACCTGAACGTCGATAAATATGTTTTTTATTCCGAAAGTATTCACCGTGACGATATTTGGAATCCGGATATTTTTAGAAAAAAGTTACAAACAGGGAATGATTTGGGCGAAAGGATGAATAACGCCTTTTCTGAAATTTTCGGGATTGGTTATGAAAAAGCAATCGTCATTGGCAGCGATATGTTTGATTTAAACCAAAAAGATTTGGAAACCGCTTTTGATGCAATGCAAACCAACCAGTTTGTGATAGGTCCCGCAACAGACGGCGGTTATTATTTATTGGGCATGAAGGAAGTTAATTCTGAAATTTTTCAAAATAAAACCTGGGGAACCAACACAGTTTTGGAAGCGACTTTGGAAGATTTAAAAAATAAAAAATATGTTCTACTTGAAGAACGAAATGATATAGATTATTTTGAAGACATTAAAGATATTGATGTTCTTCAACAATTTTTACCACCTTATTTAGATAAAAACTTTTTATAAAATATGAGTTCTATAAAATACATTGAAGAAGCGGTAGCTTATCTTCAGCAACGTGGATTTGAAAAACCGGAAGTAGGAATTATTCTCGGAACCGGTCTTGGAAAAATAATTGAAAACGTGGAAATTGAAGCGGAAGTAAGTTACAACCACATTCCGAATTTCCCAACTGCAACTGTTGAATTCCATAAGGGAAAATTAATCTACGGCACCCTTGAAGGAAAAAAAGTAGTGTTGATGCAGGGCCGTTTCCACATTTACGAAGGTTATTCGCTGCGCGACGTTACCTTTCCCGTTCGGGTAATGCATCTTTTGGGAATTAAGCATTTACTGGTGAGCAATGCTTCTGGAGCCATAAATCTCAATTTCAAAAAAGGGGAACTCATGCTCATTGATGACCATATTAATTTGCAAGGCGACTCGCCCCTCGCCTTCCGTGGCGTGGAAAAAATGGGGGAACGCTTTGTAGATATGAGCGCTCCATATAATGCAGAAATGAACCAGAAAATGGAGCAAATTGCTTCTGAAAATAATATAAAATTGCAGAAGGGAGTGTATGCCAGTGTGGTTGGCCCACAACTGGAAACCCGAGCAGAATACAGATACTTAAAAATTATAGGAGCCGATGCCGTGGGAATGAGCACCGTACCAGAAGTTATTGTTGCTAACCATTTAGGCTTGCCAGTTTCAGCAGTTTCAATCCTTACAGATGAATGTAATCCAGACAATCTGCAACCCGTAAATATTGAAGAAATAATTGCAGTGGCCGGCAGAGCAGAACCCGATATGATTACCTTATTTACAGAATTAATAAAACAACTTTAAAAATATGAGCTATTTAGAAACCACAAACGATGTTTACAAACAAGCCGCGCTTACCCCAGACGTCGGACTTTGCTGTACCACAAACCCAATTTGGGAACTTCCCGGACTTAAAATTCCGAGAATTATGCAAGAGATGAATTATGGCTGTGGAAGTACTGTAAACGCTCGCGATCTTACAAACAACCCAAAAATACTTTATGTAGGTGTTGGCGGTGGTATGGAATTGCTTCAATTTTCTTATTTCAATAGAACTGAAAGTGGCGTAATTGGGGTTGATACTGTTGATGAAATGCTGGAAGCCTCCCGTAAAAATTTTAAGGAAGCTGAAGCTATCAATCCATGGTTTAAAAGTGCGTTTGTTGATTTAAAAAAAGGAGATGCCCTAAACCTTCCCGTGGAAGACAACAGTATTGATGTGGCGGCACAGAACTGTCTTTTCAATATTTTTAAAGCAGAAGATTTAAAAAAAGCAATTGAAGAAATGTACCGCGTTTTAAAACCACACGGACGTTTGGTTATGAGCGACCCCACCTGCGAACAGCAAATGAATGATACCCTTCGTGAAGATGCACGCCTGCGTGCGTTGTGCCTTAGTGGAAGTCTGCCAATTGCTGAATATGTGAAAGCATTGACAGATGTAGGCTTCGGAACTATTGAAATTCGCGCTAGAAAACCGTACCGCATTCTCGATCCAAAAAGCTATCCAACGGAAGAACTAATCTATATTGAATCCATTGAAGTTGCAGCAATAAAAGACCCAATGCCTGAAGATGGCCCTTGTATTTTTACTGGAAAAGCGGCAATTTATTACGGTTCAGAAAATCATTTTGATGACAAAAAGGGGCATATTCTACTTAAAAATCAACCAATAGCTATATGCGATAAAACTGCTGGGGCATTGGCAAGTTTAGGTCGTGATGATATTTTTATAAGTGAATCAACTTTTCACTACGATGGTGGCGGATGTTGTTAAAACAGGTTGAAAAATTTTATATAAAACTGGATAGCTAAAAAGTTCGTAAGTATTGAACTAATCCAACATCTCAATAAATGATTTTAATAATCCTTTTTATTGCTGCCTGTTTTTTGGCGTATAGCAACGGCGCCAACGATAATTTTAAAGGAGTAGCAACACTATTTGGAAGTGGCACAACAAATTATAGGAAAGCAATAACTTGGGCTACGTTAACCACATTTGCAGGTTCTGTAGCGGCAATTTTCTTAGCGGAAATCTTGGTGAAGAATTTCTCAGGAAAAGGATTGGTTCCAGATAGCTTGATACAGAATCCAATATTTGCAATCTCTATTGCTCTGGGAGCGGCCTTAACAGTTTTTCTAGCCACAAAAATAGGAATGCCCATTTCTACCACCCACGGATTAGTTGGAGCATTATTTGGTGCCGGATTTGTGGCCATTGGAAACGATTTCAATTTTGAAAAGCTGGGAAGCGCATTTTTAATCCCACTTATAGCGAGCCCATTAATGGCCGCGATTTTGAGTTATGTTTTATACATTTTTTTCCGAAGTACTCGAAAAAAACTTGGTATAACCAAAAAGAGTTGTCTTTGTGTTTCAGAATGCAAAAAAGTTGCACAACTTGCTAATTCAAATTTAAAAATAGAAACCCATTCTAAAATAGAAATAATTGCCAATAAAGAAGGCTGCGCCGAAGGTTATGAAGGAAAAATCTTAGGAATTACTTCACAAAAAGTTTTAGACACTTTGCACTACATTAGCTCTGGAGTAGTAAGTTTTGCCCGTGGCCTTAATGACACACCAAAAATTGTAGGTTTATTAATCATTATAAGTACTTTGGAGTTGCATTGGGGAATGCTAGCAATAGCATTTACAATGGCTCTTGGAGGACTTCTAAATGCAAAAAAAGTTGGCGAAACGATGAGCAAAAAAATCACTCCTATGAATTCAGGCCAAGGTTTTACGGCGAATATGATTACGGGACTTTTGGTTACTACGGCAAGTATTCATGGAATGCCAGTTTCAACAACGCATGTTTCTGTAGGGTCAATTTTCGGTATTGGCACAGTGACCAAAAAAGCGAATCCAAAAGTGATCTATAAAATTCTTCTATCCTGGGTATTAACACTTCCGATGGCTGCGCTGATTAGTGGACTGTTATTTAAATTTTTTGAAACCGTGCTGTAAGCAAACATTTGAAAAACGACTACAGTAATTCATATATGGAAAAATATATTGAAATATTTAAAAGCTCTTACCAAGGTTATTTCAACTATTTGTGGAATGAAATTACGCATTTCCACTGGGAAAATTATTTCTATGGATTAATTATCGTTTCATTAATAGTTTGGGGTTTAGAGCTAATTTTCCCGTGGCGGAAAAACCAAAAAGTATTCCGAAAGGATTTTTGGCTGGACACATTTTATATGTTCTTCAATTTTTTTCTGCTGAATTTAATCGTACTTATATTCCTTTCAAATGCAACTGCTGAATTGTTTAACGATCTCTTGGGAATGGTTGGATTGGAGCTTTCAAATTTTCAGCTTCTCAATTTGGATGCGCTTCCCTTTGGTTTGGGACTTCTAATATTCTTTTTAATAACCGATTTTGTACAATGGAACACGCACCGTTTGCTACACTACTCCCCCTTTCTGTGGAATTTCCACAAACTGCACCATTCCGTAAAAGAAATGGGCTTTGCGGCACACCTTCGTTATCATTGGGTGGAACCTGTAGTATATAAATCATTGCTCTACATTCCGCTTGCAATTATAGGCGGTTTTAATGTGGAATCGGTAGCTATTGTCCATTTTTCAGCTCTTGCAATTGGCCATTTAAACCACGCCAACTTAGGCTGGGACTATGGGCTTTTAAAATATATATTCAACAACCCAAAAATGCACATTTGGCATCACGCCAAGGTTTTGCCAAAACACGCACAATTCGGTGTTAATTTCGGCATCAGCTTAAGTCTTTGGGATTATCTTTTCAAAACAAATCATATTCCGCATGATGGCCGAGACATTGAGCTGGGCTTTGATGGGGACGAAAAATTTCCTTCTAGTTTTATTTCACAGGAATTATATCCCCTCAAAACCAAACAGCGAAATAGTTCGTAATTATTTATATATAAAACGAAACAAAATGAAAACCATATTCAATCTTGCAACCATACTTTTTTTATCATTTTCATTACAAAGCTGCAATCTGCTTTCGGCGGCAGGCGTTAGTAGCCAAGGACAGCCCACCAAAGAAGTAAATTCTGAATTGACCTCCACCACCGCAAATTCTTCAGTAAATGTTGATCATTCGCAATGGGACAAATTGCTGAAAAAATATGTAAATAGCCAAGGCATGGTTGATTATAAAGGTTTTAAAAATGACCAAGCCAAATTGGATGATTATTTAAAAATGCTTTCTGAAAAAGAACCCACAAGCGATTGGAGCGTGCAGGAATTACTCGCTTATTACATCAACCTTTACAATGCAGCTACTGTAAAATTGATTGTGGAAAACTATCCTACAAAAAGTATAAAGAACATTGATGGTGCTTGGACTAAAGGTCGCGTTGCCGTTGGAAACAAGAAACTTTCGCTTGGCGGTATTGAAAACGGAATCCTTCGGAAAATGAACGAGCCGCGCATTCACTTCGCCATAAATTGTGCCTCTATTTCCTGTCCAAAACTTTTGGACGAAGCATATACCGCGTCAAAAATCAACGAACAATTGGATCGTGCCACGAAAGAATTCATCAATAGTGACAAAAACGATATTTCAGCCAACGACCCAAAGATTTCCTCTATTTTTGATTGGTATGCAAAGGATTATAAGGTAAATGGAAAGCAGGACGTTATAGGTTACATTAACCAATATTCAAAAACCAAAATAAATTCAGGTGTAACTTTATCCTACAAAAATTACGATTGGAACTTGAACGAACAGTAGTCAGTAAAATAAGTATATTGGAAATTAACCTGAAGCCTTAAACTTTTTTTAATGATAAGCATCATCATCCCGGTTTTAAACGAAGCCGCAACCATTGAAAAACTATTAAAGCATCTTTCAGAAAATAGTTCTGGGGAAAACGAAATAGAAATTATTGTAGTTGATGGCGGAAGTAGTGATGATACCCTTGAGATTGTTAATACCATGTTCGGTCGAGCGCAGTCGAGACCTCTATGTTTGCAGATTATCAATTCAGAAAAAGGCCGTGCAAAGCAAATGAACAAAGGCGCTTATGAGGCAAAGGGAGACATTCTTTACTTTCTGCACGCAGATTCTTTTCCACCAAAACATTTTGACAAACACATTGCTTTCGAAGTAGAAAAAGGAAATCCCGCAGGTTGTTTCCGAATGAAATTTGATAGTGATCATTGGTGGCTACAACTGGCCGGATGGCTTACCCAGTTTCATTGGAGGGCCTGCCGTGGCGGAGATCAAAGTCAATTTATCACAAAACAACTTTTTGGGGAAATTGGCGGTTTTGATGAAACCTATACTATTTACGAAGACAACATTTTAATAACCGAACTTTACAAACGGAATAAATTTGTGGTAATTCAACAAGAGATTACAACTTCTGCGAGACTTTATAGGCAGAAGGGTGTTTGGAATTTACAATACCATTTTTGGGCAATTTATGTGAAACGTTGGCTTGGTGCAGATGCGGACGAATTATACAATTATTATTTAAAACACATAAAACAAGACCGTACCGAAAAAATTTTCAACAAAAATCTTCCCAAGCAAGTTGCTGATAATTAAACCCTTTTCAATATTTCTTTTTTCCTTATTCGCTTCTTTCTAAAATTTTTAGGATATTGTAAAGAAAAATCATTCTAAAAAATACTGCTATGAACATTTTTGAAGCTATAAGAAAAGACCACGATATACAACGTGAACTTTGCCGTTTGGTAACCTCTACCTCTGGCGATTCAAAAGAAAGAAAGGAAATGTGGAAGAAATTGAAGCATGAATTAAAAATTCATGCTGACGCAGAGGAACGCACTTTCTATTCGCCATTAATCCATAACGATATGATGCAAGAACACGCACGCCACGGAATTGCCGAACATCACGAAATGGATGAATTAATGGAAAAAGTGGAGGAAACCGATATGGATTCCCCAGCTTGGCTCGTGTATGCGAAACAACTTTGCGAAAAGGTGGAGCATCATTTGGATGATGAGGAACATAGTTTTTTTCAATTGGCAGGGAAAGTATTTTCTGAAACCCAAAAAACTGCTATTGCCAAAGATTATCTTGAGGAAATGAAGAAGAATAGATAACTGGCGAAAAAATTAATCTTTGTGAGTTGAGTAATACACTTCAACGATTTTTTGTGCGGGTTTGTTTTGTGGCGTAAACTGATTGTCCTCTGCACCTCCCACTTTTTCGTGCCAGATAAACCATTTCCACAGAAAACCACCAGCGAACCAGTCTTCATTCCACAGAGATTGATACAAACCTTCCAATAAATTTGCTTGTGCATTTACGTTCTTAGAAATCATTTCCCTATCGCTTTTCCAAGGTTCTTTCCCACTGAAATCAACGTTTCGGTAGCCGTATTCTGCGAAAATAATTTTTTTGTTTTCCTTTTCTGAAATGGTTTTCAATTCTGTTTTCCATTGCTCCCAACCTGCTTTTGTTTCCTCAACAGTTGGTGTATGGTTTTCCGAAACTGGAAAATAGGCATCAACGCCAATATAATCCAAAGCATCCCAAAAAGGCACACGTTTGTATTCGTCCCAATTGGCGGCATAGGTCAATTTTCCTGTGTAAACTTTCTTTACCTCAGCAATCAAGTCTCGCCAGTATTCTGGGCGGTGTAAAATGAATTTTTCAAGCTCAGTGCCAATACAAAAAATCGCTATTTTTTCTTCCTCGGCAACTTTTGCAAATTCAAGTATAAAATTTTTATAGGATTTTTCAAGCTGAAGCCAATCTGCTTCTGAAGCCATTTTTACCAAACCCGTAAATTCGCCTTTCCAAACCCAAATCTGTGGTTTCATCATTACCTTGATTTCGTTTTTGTGGAGCAACTGAATATATTGTTTAGTACCTTCCTGCGTTTCGCCAAACCATTGACGATTTTGGTCATAAATTATTTCAGGATGTTCCAGGCTTTTAATAAAACCGAAAGGCATCACGGTAGCATAATTGGCGTGAATTTCTTTTAAAGGAGCAATGTTTTTCTGCAAAAGCGAATCGGGAGCTGCAACAAGACTCACTCCATTTATTTTTGAAATCGATTCTTTGTTAATAATCTTCTCCTTAGATGCATCCTTCTTTTGAGCACATCCTGTGATGAAGGAAAAAAGAAAAGTGCAAATCACAAAACGGTAGAGTAATATCATTCTCAAAATAAATTAGGGATGAATTTAGGACTTTATTTCAGAATTATAGAAATATTAATGTCACTTTTTAGAACGCCCCAACTGTAATTGTGTAAATTTATAAACGACTGAAAAAATCTATCACCAAAAAATATGGAGCACATCGTCATTATAGGCAACGGAATTGCTGGTATAACAGCAGCAAGGCACATCCGAAAACTTTCCGATAAAAAGATAACCATAGTTTCTGCTGAAGCAGACCATTTTTTTTCCCGAACCGCCTTAATGTACGTCTATATGGGACACATGCGTTGGCGCGATATTGAACCATACGAACCATGGTTTTGGGAAAAGAACAGGTTGGACCTTAAAAAAGCATATGTTGAAACTGTTGACACCAATAACAAAACCCTTCATTTTAAAGGGGGCGGAACCCTAACTTACGACAAACTCATTATTGCTACCGGCTCAGTTACAAATACATTTGATTGGGAAGGCTTGGAACTTAATGGTGTGCAAGGTTTAGTGACAAAGCAGGATTTGGAAACCCTTGAAAAAAATGCTCCAAACAATAAGGAATGTCCTCGCGCTGTAATTGTTGGTGGTGGATTAATCGGCGTTGAAATGGCCGAAATGCTCCGCACACGTAATATTGAAGTGACCATGCTCGTTCGCGAAGCTGCTTTTTGGAGTGGTGTACTGCCAAAACCCGAAGCTAAAATGATTTCAAGCCATATATTATCACATGGTGTGGACCTTCGCCATAATACTGAACTCGATAAAATTTTAGGCGACGAAAAGGGAAATGTAAGAGCAATTATCACAAAAGATGGTGAAGAGATTCCTTGTTGTGTAGTTGGGATAACTACAGGTGTAAAGCCACAAATTGAATTTCTGAAAAATTCAAAAATTGAAACCGATAAAGGTATTTTGGTCAATCGAAAACTGGAAACGAATATTGAAGACGTTTACGCCATTGGCGATTGTGCCCAACAACGAGAACCCATCGGCAACCGTGCGTCCGTAGAGGCGGTTTGGTACACAGGTAGAATGATGGGTGAAGCACTTGCACAGACTATTTGCGGAAACCCTTTTGCGTACAATCCTGGAAACTGGTTTAACAGCGCCAAGTTTTTTGACATTGAATATCAAACCTACGGGTGGGTTTATTCAGAAAACAGAAAGAAGGAATACGAAGCGCAATTCCATTGGAAATGTAAGAGCGATCTGCGTTGCGTGACCATTTCTTATCACAAAGAAAACAACGAATTTCTGGGTATAAACACCTTCGGAATACGGATGAAACAAGAAACTTTTGATCGGTGGCTGAATGAAAAAAGAAGTGTGGAGTATGTAATTGAAAATTTAAAACAAGCCAATTTTGACCCCGAGTTTTACAAAAGGTATGAAAAGGAAATACAGGCCCAATTTTTTAATCAAACCGTAAACGCCTAATTTATGAGCACAGTACAAAGAAATATGTCGCTTACGGGCGAGCCGCCAAAAACAATAAATACCCAACAAAAATTAGCCACGCTTCTTGGAATGTCAGGTCTATTTATATTGGTTTTGGTAGCATTCAATATCAATTTTCCAAATAAAGCAGTGTGGTTTACAATTGCCCTTAGTTCAATTTTCGGAGGAATAATTTGGTTTGCAATTGCTGCGTATTCAAACAAACACGAAGGCATTAAAAACGATGGCGTTTGGTTTAAATCCATTTCTAGCCGTGGCTTTTTAGCTTGGCTTACTGGAATTGCCTTAACTGGTTTTTACATCGTTCTTTATTTTTTTCCACAGTTTTTAGGACTTACAGAAGCAGGCGAAAACACAGGACTTATTTCCTTTTTTGATCCTTTGAGCAAACTATTAAACGGAGGCCCCGCAAGCCAATGGTTTGTTTACGGTACGCTCTATACAATTGCTATTCTCGCCTTCGGAATAAAATTTCTTCGCAAATACCGCCACAATCGCTATGAACGGCTGCGTACCTTTTCGGTTATGTTTTTCCAATTGGGGTTTGCATTTATTATCCCTGAATTGATGGCACGCTTAAACAGCGATAGCTTTTCACTTCCGTATTACGATTTAAAAAATATCTGGCCGCTCAACTATTACAATTTTGAACAATACCGTGTAGATCAGTTTATTTCTTCAGGCGACATTGGGCTGGCATTATTAATTTTTGGAGTCGCTTCAATTTTTATTATTACTCCAATTTTAACTTATAAATACGGTAAACGTTGGTATTGCAGTTGGGTATGTGGGTGCGGCGGACTTGCGGAAACTGCGGGAGATCCTTTTCGGCATTTAAGCGACAAGCGCTTGGTGGCATGGAAAGTGGAACGTTGGGTAATCCACAGTGTTTTAGTTTTTGTGGTTTTAATGACGACAGCCGTTGTGCATAGCTATTTGGGTGATGACAGTTCAAAATATTGGCTCACAAAAGATACTTTCCTAATTTCTGTTGCCTCACTTTTAACTTTGGTTTTTGCAGGTACTTGGATTTTCAAAAGAGAGGAATTAAAAAAAGATGCACGTTTGGGCGCTATTGGCTATTTCATAATTATAATAGCATTGATAGGTTTTCATTATTTTTCGGGAAAGACATTATTTCTTTTTGAAGCAGAAACACTTCGCAAAAGCTATGGGTTTTTAATTGGCTCTATTTTTAGTGGCGTTATTGGCACAGGCTTCTACCCTATTTTTGGCAGTCGTGTATGGTGCCGTTTTGGTTGCCCTATGGCTGCAATTTTAGGTTTTCAACAGCGGCTGTTTTCCAGATTTAGAATTACAACCAATGGCGGACAATGTATTAGCTGCGGCAACTGTTCAACCTATTGCGAAATGGGCATAGACGTTCGCGCTTATGCGCAAAAAGGCGAAAACATTGTTCGTTCCAGTTGTGTTGGTTGCGGTATCTGTTCTGCCGTTTGCCCGCGTGGTGTTTTGAATCTTGAAAATGGCCCACTGGAAAATCGTATCGATTCCAACGAAATTCTTTTGGGAAATGATGTGGACTTAATGAAATATGTCAATAGGAAATAATAGTTAATCGATAGATTTCCGTTTGGTAAAATAATTCGTCCAAATGGAACAAACCAAAGCTAGCAGCGTGAAAACCAAAGTCAATATTTCCACGAGTTGTGCATTTGGGCGCCAGCCTGAAAACGTTTCCACTAAAAAGACTATGTAGCTATTCGGAAGATTGCTTTTGCCCAAGTAGCGTAAGATTTCGTAATGCCAATCGGTAAGGAAACAATAACCGAAACCTTTCCAGATTCCCAAGACAATCCAGGAAAACAGCGTAAGTGCTATAGTGATAAGATGTAGCTTTCGTGTCCTTATAAAGATCCAACCGAAAAGATTAAAAACAATAAGCACCGTATGGAAAACGATAAAAAACCAATTACCAAGATGGAGCCAGACATTTTCCAAGGTTATTTTTGCTTTTGAATTAATAAACAGCTACAATTTAAAATTTATTTTTCTGAAATTCGCATTCCATAAATTCTACAGTTTTTAATGACCAAAATTATAAAAGTAATAATCCCTGCCTATAACGAAGAAGCCTCTATCGGGAAAGTGATTGCTGAAATTCCCGATATCGTTTCAGAAATAATTGTGGTGAATAATAACTCTTCCGACAATACTTCTGAAGTTGCTAAAAAAGCAGGTGCTACAGTTCTTTTTCAACCAAATGCTGGCTATGGAAACGCTTGCTTGAAAGGAATGGAATACATTTCAAAAGAAAAAATAAAGCCAGAAATAATTGTTTTTTTAGATGGCGATTATAGCGATTACCCTTCGGAATTGACTAAAATTGTTGCTCCCATTATTGAAGATAATATTGATTTTGTAGTGGGTGCAAGGACAAAAAAATTGCGTGAGGCTGGCTCTATGACTTTTCCGCAGCGCTTCGGCAATAAATTGGCAACCAAGCTAATGAAGCTTTTCTTCAATTCAAGGTTTACAGATTTGGGACCATTCAGAGCCATAAAATATGAAAAATTGCTCGCCCTGAATATGGAGGATAAAACATACGGCTGGACTGTAGAAATGCAACTGAAAGTATTGAAAAAGAAATTCACCTATGTGGAAGTACCGGTAAATTATAAAAACCGTATTGGTGTTTCAAAAGTTTCGGGTACCGTAAAAGGTGCTATCTTTGCAGGCGTAAAAATCCTAAGCTGGATCTTTAAATACAGTTTCAAAAAATGATTCTTGAATCAATAATCATTGCCGTTTATTCCATTGCCCTGCTCCTCATCTTTATGTATGCTTTAGCGCAGTTGAATTTGTTATTAAACTATTTAAAGGCTCGAAAAAAACACAAAAATTCCCCAACTTTTGATTTTTCCAAAGAAGAAGAAATTCCTTATGTAACCATCCAACTTCCGGTTTATAACGAAATGTATGTGATGGAACGTCTGTTAAGCAATATTGCCGAAATTGAGTATCCTAAAGAAAAGTTGGAAATACAAGTACTGGACGATAGTACCGATGAATCTTTTGAAGAAACCGCCAAGCACATTCAAGAACTTCAGAAAACAGGTCTGGATATTCAACATGTAACTCGTGAAAACCGTTTGGGCTTCAAGGCTGGAGCGCTAAAGGAAGGTCTTAAAACCGCAAAAGGCGAATATATTGCTATTTTTGACGCAGATTTTCTTCCGAAGAAGGATTGGTTGAAAAATACCATTCCATATTTTAAAGACCCTAAAATAGGCGTGGTTCAAACCCGTTGGGGGCATTTAAACCGTAATTATTCAATCCTTACCCGCGTGCAAGCTTTTGCGCTCGATGCACATTTCACTTTAGAACAAGTGGGTAGAAACAGCAAAGGACATTTTATAAATTTCAACGGAACTGCTGGCGTTTGGCGAAAAGAGTGCATTCTGGACGCAGGTAATTGGGAAGGCGACACACTCACGGAAGATTTGGACCTTAGTTACCGCGCACAACTTAAAAACTGGAAATTCAAATATCTGGAAGAAGTGGAAACCCCAGCGGAGCTTCCCGTAGTAATAAGTGCGGCACGTTCACAACAATTCCGTTGGAACAAAGGCGGCGCAGAGAATTTTCAGAAAATGGCTTGGCGGGTTTTTAAAAGCAAGGATATTTCTTTCAAAACTAAAATACACAGCTTTTTACATTTGTTGAACAGCACTATGTTTTTAAATATTTTTCTAGTTGCTATTTTAAGTATCCCGATGCTTTACATCAAAAATGAATACGAGCATCTAAAAATGTATTTTTATGTGATGAGCTTTTTTGTGGCAAGCACGATCATCTTTTTTATCTGTTATTGGTTTACATACAAAAGTATTTATGGTGGCGGATTCAAACATTTCATGAAATATTCTGGAATGTTTTTCACCTTTTTTTCGGTAGCTATGGGCTTTTCACTTCACAATTCCATTGCAGTTTTGGAAGGACATTTTGGTAAGAAAAGTGAATTTATCCGCACCCCAAAATTTAACATTGGAGCGCTGAAAGATGGCTGGAAAGGCAATAAATATCTCACAAAAAACATTTCACCGAATGTAATAATTGAAGGCGTATTGATGCTTTATTTTGCCTTTGGGATGTATAGCGCCTTTGTGGTAGGCGACCAAGGGGGCGATTTCGGGCTGTTCCCGTTCCACCTAATGCTTTTCTTAGGTTTTGGTTTTGTGTTCTTTTCCTCTTTAAAGTCTTCCCATTAATTTATTTTCTTACTGAAAAAATAAATTGTTGAGGCGTCATCAACTCCAATTTTTTAAACTGACGGTTGAAATAGCTCACATTGTTAAAACCAGACTTAAAGGCAATTTCTGATATAAGCATGTTCTTATTTTCCTTCATCAATTTCTTTGAGAATTTGATTTTTTCAGAGTTCATAAAATCTATAGGTGATATTCCCAAAGTGTTTTTAAACTTTTTGTGAAAGTTGGAAGAACTCATGTAAGCTTTCTCTGCCAATTGCTCAACATTAATGCTTCTATCGGTTAAGTTATCCTTTATATACTTTACCACGACTCCAATTCGTGTATCGCTGAAAATATTCAAGGTATCATTCAAAATACTCTGCTTGGCTTTTGTCTGTAACAATCGAACAATCAACTCCTGAATCATCAAATCCAACAATACATCTTTTGAGGCAGTATTATGTGTAAAAGTTTTAAGAAGCCTATCTATCAAATAATTCACCTCTATCTGGTTGGTTAAATGAGATGCAGCGCCTTTTTCTAAATTCCATGTATTGTTCTCTTCTTCTATCGAAACCAATTGATTGAATTTATAGGCAACTTCACTAATTTTTTCGGGATCAATACCCAAGGCCAAACATTGTGTGGGGCTGTCTTCTCTTGCGATGGGAAAATCAATAACCATTTCTTCATTGGCAGGCATTACCACAGATTCACCGGGAAGAAAATCAAAATCGGGAAGGTTTTTTAAATGCATGATTTTCTTTCCCGTAAGCATGCTGGCAATTACAGGAAAGTCAAAAGTAAGGGATACCTTTTCAGCGGGTCGGTGGGTTTCAAAAATATTTAGTTCAGCATATTCCGCATTATAGGTTGTTCGGTTTTCAACCAACGTATAAATCTTACGGCTTTCCCTATGTTTTCTCAATGAGTGCTCCACACTCAATATTACGAAAAAAACACTTATTCTGTACATAAATACAGAAATGTGTTACTCTTTAATAGAATTGTTCAATTGATTGACATATTATCAAAATATCTTTAAAGAAATTATACCATTTATATTTTAACATTCTAAAAATTAAGATTATGAGCAATATTCAAACTGCTGCAGGAAAGGCAATCGAAAAGCCAAAGTTTAAAGATAAGTACGACAATTTTATTGGTGGAAAATGGGTAGCGCCCATAAAAGGTGAATATTTTGAGAGCATTTCTCCCGTTGACGGAAATACATTTACGAAAGTGGCGCGTTCCACCCAAGAAGATATTGATGCAGCACTAGATGCTGCCTGGAAAGCCGCAAAAAGCTGGAACAATACCTCTGCAACCGAAAGAAGTAATATGCTTCTTAAAATAGCAGATGTAATTGAAAAAAATATAGATGTCTTGGCAAGAGCCGAAACTTGGGACAACGGAAAACCCATTCGAGAAACTACCGCTGCAGATCTTCCATTGGCGGTAGACCATTTTAGATATTTTGCAGGTGCTATAAGAGCCGAAGAAGGCGGCGCCAGCGAACTGGATGGAAACACATTGTCACTTAACATATGGGAACCCTTGGGTGTCGTTGGACAAATAATCCCTTGGAATTTTCCACTTTTAATGGCTACTTGGAAACTTGCCCCAGCACTTGCTGCCGGAAATTGTGTAATACTAAAACCAGCTGAGCAGACTCCCGTAAGTATTATGATTCTAGCAGAATTAATTCAGGATATTCTTCCCGCAGGTGTTTTGAATATTGTGAATGGATTCGGTTTGGAAGCAGGAAAACCTTTGGCTTCTAGTTCTAGAATCAATAAGATTGCATTTACCGGTGAAACTACCACTGGTCAACTTATTATGCAGTATGCATCAAAAAATATTATCCCCGTTACCTTGGAGCTTGGTGGAAAATCACCAAACATTTTCTTTAAAAGCATCATGGATGCAGATGATGATTTCTTTGATAAAGCTATTGAAGGTGCTGTACTCTTTGCTTTTAATCAAGGTGAGGTTTGTACCTGTCCGTCACGTATATTGGTTGAGGAAAGCATTTATGATGATTTCATGGCTCGTGTAGTTGAACGCACCAAAGCAATAAAGATAGGTCACCCCTTAGATCCAGAAACAATGATGGGCGCTCAGGCTTCCAATGATCAATATGAAAAAATCCTGAACTACCTAAAAATAGGAAAAGAAGAAGGATGTGAAGTGCTTACAGGTGGTGAAGCAGCATACAATGAGGGCTTGGAAGGCGGTTTCTATATCCAGCCCACTATTTTTAAAGGCAATAATAAAATGCGTGTTTTCCAAGAAGAAATTTTTGGCCCTGTAGTTTGTGTTACAACATTCAAGGATGAGGAAGAAGCTATAGAAATAGCCAATGATACCCTTTACGGCCTTGGTGCAGGAGTTTGGACTCGAGATATGCACCAAGCGTATCAAGTTGCCAGAAAAGTGAAAGCAGGACGAGTTTGGGTAAACAACTATCATTCATATCCAGCACACGCTCCTTTTGGAGGCTATAAAAAATCTGGAATTGGTCGTGAAAACCATAAAATGATGCTCGACCATTACAGACAAACTAAAAATATGTTGATTTCTTACGACAAACAGAAATTAGGCTTCTTTTGATTGTTTATTTAATTAAGCAGGGTGCCTTTAACTAATCCCCAAGTTAAGGCACCTTTTTTTAAAATTAAATGGAATCAACTTCAAAAAAATGTCAAATAAAAAAGTGGAAATAACAGAACGAGCTGCTGAAGTAGTACGCTCATTAAAAGAGAAATACGGAGCATTAATCTTTCATCAAAGTGGCGGTTGCTGTGATGGCTCTGCCCCTATGTTATTGGAAAAAGATGATTTGTATCTAGACGAAAGTGATATCCTTTTGGGCGAAGTGGAAGGCGTTAATTTCTATATGAACAAAGACCAATACGAATATTGGAAACACACCCACTTGACCATAGATATTACAAAAGGGAGAGGCGCCAGCTTTTCGCTTGAAATACCTTTGGGACTTCGCTTTATAATTCTTTCCCGGCTTTTTTCAGAAGAAGAGCAAAAACATTTCACCAATATTTCAAAAGAATAAATAGCGCATTTCAAAATTTGTGGTGCAGTTTAGTATCTTAGTGTTTTCAACAATACATTTATGTACCCACCCCCACATCATCAATCAGATGAAATTGAAAAAATGATTTCAGTAATCAAGCATTTTCCTTTGGGAATGTTGGTTACAGCAAAAGATGGAAAACCTTTTATTACGCATATTCCTTTTATCTATAACGAAACTTCTAAAAAGCTTGTAGCACATATAGACCGAAGCAATCCGCAAGTGGAAACTTTAACGGATGATGCGGAAGTTACTGTGATTTTTAAAGGTCCGGATGCTTATATCTCACCAAGTGTTTACACAACACCCCAACTTCCAACTTGGAATTACATTATCGTTCACATAACCGGAAACATTCAACTCATAAATGAACCTGAGGCAGTAAAAAAAACAATGGTTGATATGACTAAATTTTTGGAAGACGAAGAACAAAAATTTATTCTAAAAAATGACGATCCAAGAATGGAGCGTTTAATAGAATACATTCAAGCTTTTGAAATTGAAATCACCCATTGGGAAGGGAAATTCAAGCTTTCGCAGGATAAAAACGCGCAGGATTTTGAGAATGCGAAAGAGGAATTGATAAGAAATTCTGGGAAAGATGATTCTGGGTTTATTGATGAAGTTTATCGAGATTAACTTAAGAATAAGTGATAAAAGACATTGCCAGTAATTATGAAGTACATCATCGCAATAATATTTTCAACAATATTTTTGAGTTCTTACTCTCAAATTGATATTCCTGTTTCTAAAAGCGGAATTAAATTTGAAAAATTAATTGAGAAAAAAGACACACTGCGAATAATAAAACATCTCCGTAAATTTGACTCTGATTTCTCTCCTAATTGGAAACTGAATGAAATAGAAACTAAAGTTGAAATTGACCATTTTAAATTTGGCTATAATATTGAGTGGATTAAGAAAAAATCTGATACAATTATTTATCGAACATATACTTTTGATATTGATGGAAACTTTTATTATGGTTTTGAGCAAAGAGAATTTAATGATAAATTGGTAAGTCGTGGCGGAATAGAAATAGAAAAAGGAACTTTAAAATATATCAGACAATTTTATCCAGAGAGGGAAAAAAATGTGTTTTCTGTAGGAGCATATGAATTTGAGCTATATAAAAACGGTAAGTTAATATCCATTTACAGAACAAGATATTTAAATCATTATTATATGCTTACAGAAGAAAAAAATAAGGACGAAGTAGAATTAATTTATGGAATTGATTATCTGAAAGTGAAAGAATAAATACTAGTAACAATGTAAAAAAAATAGAGCAAGTAAGTGCTAAACTCAATAGTTCAGGCATATCTGTGAAGTCGAAAAATCTAATGTTTTATAGCGTAGTGGTCTTAAGTCTATTTCATATAATTTTTCACCTCCTCAAAATCCAACCCACCATAATTCCCACTGCTCATCAACAACAAACAGGTATTGTCATAATCCTGTGAAAAAAGATAGGTTTTAAAATCGGCTGGATTTGTGAAAACCACTAAATCATGACGCTCAAAGGCTTCTTCAATCTGTTCGCCTTTTATTTCTTCAAGCTGTTTTATTAAAACTGCGTGTGGCGAATAAAAAACTACTGCGCTATCTGCCGCATCCAACGTTCCTTTGTATTCTTTTAAAAACTCAGGATTCAGGCTGCTGTAAGTATGCAACTCCAAGCAAGCAATCAATTTTCTGTTTGGATATTGGTTTTTTACAGCTTGTGTAGTTGCCTTAACCTTGCTGGGCGAATGTGCGTAATCTTTATATGCCACCGCAGTCTTGGTTTCAGCAATCTTTTCCAAACGTTTGCTGGCGCCTTTGAATGTAGCAATAGCTTCGTAAAAATCTTCGGCATCCACACCCATCAATTGGCAAATCCACCGGGCACCTTCCAGATTATTCAAATTGTGCTTTCCAAATATTTCAACAGGCATTGGGCCTTCGGGAGTTTCCAAAAGCGTGGTTCCATCTTCCACCGAATACTCTGGTGTTTTGTATGGATATTTTTTTATGGGATTTGTAGCAGCTTCAACAACACGCTTCACTTCCGCATCTTCTTCGTTATAAATGATTGCGCCGCCGTTGGTTATTTCATTTAGAAATATTTCAAACTGTTCCACATAATTTTCATAGGTTGGAAAAACGTTGATGTGATCCCATGCAATACCACTTAACAAAGCGATATTCGGTTTATAAAGGTGGAATTTGGGTCTGCGATCTATTGGTGATGAAAGATATTCATCGCCCTCAATGACCATAAAGTCATTACCGTCGGTTATTTTCACCATAGTATCAAAACCCTCCAATTGTGCGCCTACCATATAATCCACATCTTTTCCGTGGTAGTTCATTACATGCAGAATCATAGACGTGATGGTAGTTTTTCCATGCGAACCACCAATGACCACACGGGTTTTGTTTTTGGATTGTTCGTAAAGAAATTCGGGATAACTATAGATTTTTAAACCGAGTTCCTTCGCTTTTAAAAGTTCGGGGTTGTCTGCCTTGGCATGCATTCCGAGGATAACCGCATCAATGTTTGAAGTCAATTTTTCGGGGAACCAGCCTTCTTTTTCGGGTAACAAACCTTTGTTTTTAAGCCTACTTTTAGAAGGTTCAAAAACCTCATCGTCGCTTCCGGTTATGGTATCTCCTTTTTGATGTAATGCCAACGCAAGATTGTGCATCGCGCTGCCGCCTATGGCTATGAAGTGGATTCTCATTGTAGATTCAAAATTTAACCCTTCGACTGCGCTCAGGGTGACATTCGTTTTGTAAAGATACTTTTTCTAATTCTGAATTCTGAATTCATAATTCAGAATTACATCGCTAAAATGAGTGATTTTTCTTGTAATGCTTCTTTGAAATCTTTGCGATCAAGTAAAGCTTTGTTTATCCACGTAAGGGCTATTTCCTTTTTGCCAAGGTTTTTATATATCTGCGCCAAACGGTAATATGCCCAATCCTTAGGTACGCCATCTTTTATGGAATAGTTGGCCAAATATTGGCTAAGGCATTCTATCCCATACTGCGGCTCAAGATTATACTGTGCAGAAATTTTACCAATTTGATAGTTAAGCTGGTTGCGGTTGTGTTTTTTTAATGATTCTGAATTTACAACAATTGCTTCCTTGGGCTGATTATTCTTTTCGTAAAGACTTGAAAGTTTTTCATAAGTGAGTGGCGAGCCGCCTACTTCAATCGCCTTTTTATAAAAACGTTCTGCATCTTTTGGTCTATCTGTATATTCAGCAATATAGCCATTGGCAAGATAGCCATCTACTTTTGAAATTGCCCCCAACTCATTTGCGTACTGAATTGCTTTTTTTTCACTTCCACCGATAATACCAGGCAACTGAATGTAAAATTCCACCAAAGCCCAGCGAACTTCAATATGCTTTGAGTCAAGTTTAGCAGCACGCCCCAGGTGATATTTTATATCGCCAATATATGAAACAGCTTGAATACGGCTAACAGCTAACGCTTTCATTCCAAGGGTGCCGCCATACTTAAAATGGTAGTTTGCATTGGTTTCTTCATCTTCCACCAAAGATTTATAATATCTAATTGCAGTGTCCCAATCCTTTGAATATCCGGCGATATCCCCCAAATATTCCCGTGTTTTTTTGTCTTTGGGGTTTTGCCTTAGGGAATTTTCAAAGATAGGTTTCGCCTTGTTGAATTTTTCTTGTTTGAAATATTCCACTGCCTGTTGATAAGGAGCTTGGGCAACAGCCAATGAAGAGTATAGAAAAATAAAGGATGTTAGTGAGAAAATTTTCCCTCTGCCCTGCGGGCATCTACTCCCAAAGAGGAGAAACCTATAAATTTTATTGGAATTTTTGAATTTCAATTCTTAATTTTTGGAATTTGTTATTTGTTAGAAGGCGGATATTTCGCCAATATTTTCTGAATCACCGAAACATAATAAACCTCCTTCTGCTGCGGTGTTGCTCGTTCTTTCATTTCGCCCTCGGCGACGGCTTGCCAAACCAAATCGTCTTTTTCAGTATCTATAAAATCCATTGTCAACTGTTGGTTAAGCACATTACCACCAATGGGAATTCCGCCACTAACGCCCACACCCACATTACCACCGCCACTGCCAACCCCTATACCGATTGAACTTTGCGAGGGCGAAATACGCTCACGCGCATAAAAGTTGATGTATAATTGTGGTGTCTCATTTTTTACAAAACCGCGCTGCTGCAAAAGACTATCCGTAATCTGTATAATACGATTATCGTCCAGTTGGTTTAGGCCAGAGTCAATTGTAGGGAAATAGTTATAGGAATTGTATTTTGAAAAATCCACTTGCTGGTCATAATCCACGGCCACAGTGGCACCGCAGGAAACAAGAACTATGGAGAGTATAAAAATAGGGAGAAACTTCATTGCATTTTTCTTTTCAATAAAAATACGCAAAAAAGATGCCTTAAGTTTTGGGTTTGTTATTCTTTAACAATTTTCTTGAAAACTAAATTTTATAAGTGTCAGTTCGAGTGCAGTCGAGACCTCTTTTTATTAGAAATATTGCTAATCAATAACCCTTCGACTGCGCTCAGGGGGTCATTTATTTTTAATTAAGCATCTTCCAAAGCTTATCCTTAAGCTCCGTCAAACCTTGCTGGGCAACGGAAGAGATGAATAGATAAGGAATACCCTTAAACTGTTTGTCAAGAATTTTCTTCATTTCGGCTTTTAGCTCATCGTCCAGCATATCGCTTTTGCTGATGGCTACCAAACGTTCCTTGTCTAAAAGTTGTGGGTTGTATCGTTTTAATTCATCAACCAAAATATCATATTGTTCTTTAATATCCGGCGCATCGGCGGGAACTAAAAACAACAAAGTAGAGTTTCGTTCAATATGACGTAGAAAACGGTGTCCAATCCCTTTACCCTCAGCCGCACCTTCAATGATTCCAGGGATATCAGCCACTACAAAGGTTTTGAAATCACGGTATTCCACAATCCCTAAATTGGGTTTTAGGGTGGTGAATTCGTAATTGGCAATCTTAGGTTTGGCTGCGGTAATTACGGAAAGCAATGTAGATTTCCCGGCATTTGGAAAACCTACCAAACCTACATCGGCAAGTATTTTTAATTCAAGAATAATATCTAATTCCAAACCTTCTTCACCTGGTTGCGAATAACGGGGTGTTTGGTTGGTTGCAGTTTTAAAATGCGCATTCCCAAGTCCGCCGCGACCGCCTTTGGCTACAATTTTTTCTTCACCATCTTCGGTGAGTTCAAAAAGTATTTCCTCGGTTTCCTTATCGCGGACTACAGTTCCTAGAGGAACTTCAATATACACATCTGCTCCATCGGCTCCTGTGCTGGTTTGTTTGCTGCCGTGTTCACCGTGTTCGGCCTTAAAATGCCTTTTGAATTTTAAATGGTAAAGGGTCCAAAGATTTTTGTTTGCTTTTACAATTACGTGCCCACCACGACCACCATCACCCCCATCTGGCCCACCTTTGGGAATGTATTTTTCCCGACGCATGTGCTTGCTGCCCTGTCCTCCCTTTCCGGAAGTTATATGAACCTTTACGTAATCTACAAAATTGCCTTCAGTCACAGAAAAAGTTATTAAGTTATTGATTAATAGTTATTTGGGATTTTTTTTACAAACTGTCTATCACATTACTCAATCGTTCTGTAATCTCCTCAATGCTTCCAACTCCGTCAACGCCGTAGTATTTGTTCTGCTTTTCGTAATAACTTTTCAAAATGGCGGTTTCGTTGTAATATACCTTTATACGGTTTCGGATGATGCTTTCATCGGCATCATCAGCTCTTCCACTTGTTTTGCCACGTTCAAGTAAGCGCTTCACCAAAACCTCATCATCCACTTCCAAAGCTACCATTGCGTCAATCTGGGTGTCCTTATCGTCCATTAAGTGCCCCAGTGCTTCGGCCTGTGCCTCAGTTCTTGGGAAACCGTCAAAAATAAAACCATTGGCATCACAATTTTTGTCCACTTCGTTGCTCAACATATCAATGGTAAGCTCGTCTGGCACCAATTTTCCTTTTGCCATAAAGGACTTGGCGAGATTGCCAAGTTCTGTTTCATTTTTAATGTTATATCGAAAAACATCGCCTGTGGAAATATGCACCAAATTGTATTTTTCTTTCAAAAAATTAGCTTGCGTACCTTTTCCTGCACCAGGAGGGCCAAAGAGAATTATATTAGTCATGATTGTGATTTAATAAATAAAAAAACGAAGGTGCAAATTTACGAAATTATAATTGGGGATTCGTAAATTCGGGAGCCGTTAATTGGTTAATTCGGGAATAGCTGAACTGTTTTTGAAATTTATTCATTCAAATAACTACTCCAACAGCTTTGTAAAGAAAATTCACCAAGGCATTCCACAGTTTTTCCAGCGTAACCATCAAAATCCCTTTTAAGGTATTCACGAAGTTGAGTGCCATAGCCTCTAAGCCGTCGAGAAAGAATTCACGGAGTTCCTCATCAATATCACCATTGGCAACTCCCTTTTGGATAATAACCGTTTGTTTGGCAATGGCTTCCACCTGCCGTTCACTAAACCCTCGTACTGCAGAAATATCTTTCTCCAAAATACCTGATGCAATATCTTTTATGCTTTTAATGATTGTTGTTACATCTTCAGCCATAGTTTTATCTTTTTAAGAAACTTTCATAGGTTATTGCTTGGTCGAGAAAGATTTCAACCTGACCTTTAAAAGCCTGTAATGCCATAGGTTTTATACCGCTATCGCGATCGGTTTCCTTCATTTTTTTAAAAGTAGCCGCTATCTGTTCAAAAGCGAAGGCGCTAGGATAATCACCAGAGATAGCATTGCTTCCCTTGGACTGGAGCAACTCATTTATCTTTTCCAAAGCAACATTATTCGGTATGGGCCGAGCTTTGGCTTGTAGTTTTAGCGACTCAAAAGCGCCTATCAGAGTGTTGTAAATTGGCTCCCGTACTGCAAAACTTTCATTAGTTGTACCGCCATCAACCTCTGCGAAAAACCGCATAGCCAAATCGCTGCTCGCTGTTACCTTTTCAACAATGGCTTGGTCGTAGGCAGGTGCCAAGGTAGCTTGGCAACCACTAAAAAGTAGAATGACAAATAATAATTTTAAAGCAAAGAGTCTCTTCTTTATATATTGTAATACTATCATCTTATAAATGAGCATGTTGATACTAAAATAAGAAAATAAAAGGAGATTTATACAATCTTAAGGTGAAACCATTTGTTGCTGGCTAAAAGAGATGATAATAAATTCCGCTGGTCTTGTTATGGCGACTCCTATATTTACAATAAGCTTCCCATTTAGAATATCATTGGAGGTCATTGTAGAACCTAACCCACAATGAACAAAAAAAGCATCTCTTGGGGTTGCTCCAGCCAGTCCTCCTTGCCTCCAAAAATAGTTTAAAAAGTTTTCGATCATTGCTCGTATTTTCACCCACGTATTGGCATCGTTGGGTTCAAAAACAAAACTCTCACAGGCATTTTTACAAGATTGTTCAATATTGATCATTGTTCTTCTCACGTTTACATAACGCCAATCAAGGCTATTGGAATCGAGCGTTCTTGCTCCCCAGACCAAAACGCCCAAACCAGGAAAGGTTCTAATTGCATTTATGGATTTCCCGCTTATATCCACATTTAAGCTTTCCTGTTCAGCCTGATCAATTTGTATTGGCAAAGATGCTACTCCAGCCATTGAAACATTTGCGGGCGCTTTCCAAACCCCTCTGCTATTATCAACCATCGTTATAACACCGGCCATACCGCCACTAGCAGGCACTATGTTCACAATCTGTAAAACGGCCGCAATAATATCTTTATATAAAGGACTTATAGCAAGCAGTACCCGATGATTTTCGCTTACTGATTGTGGATTTTCACCATTATAAATAGATTTTAATAGTTCTAAAGCTTTTTCTTCAGACGGACGTAGTGAATTGAAAACAGTTGCCAACTTCCTTACATCACCACCAAATAAATTAGTGAAATTTAAATCCCGTTCTCCCATAATGGTTGTGCCCACAAAAGGATAATACACCGTTCCATAACTTAAACCCGTAGTTCCAGTATGATTTCTAAAGGCTTCAATATCCACAGTATTTCCAAGTGGATTTTCTCGATTTCCACCTATAACATCAAAAATGCTTATCGCGGTCTGCATTTCGCTATTCTGCAAAAGCATCTGCTGCATCAGCGTTCCATTTTCAGCAACAGAAAGCAAGGTGGCTTCCGGACATATATACATTGTAATTTCTTCCTCATTTTTCAATGCTGCCAAACCTTTCAACAAATCTGCAAGATGAACATTCGGATTTACCAACGGCTCTCCAATATCTAAAGCTGCTCCCGAAACTTTTCCATACCCTCCAACCGATACAATATAAGCCTTGCCTCCGCCATTTTGATAAAATAGCTTCACACTGTTATACATATAATAAATGCTATAGGCATCTGGAAATATGGAGTAATAGTCACCTTCTATTAAAAGAAAATCTCCGGTACGGGGTTTGGAATTTTGACGAACCAAATAATACTGCGGACTATATTGCTGAACTGGCTCAGGGTCATCAGGAAAACAAAAAATACGTTCAAATTCTGTAAACGAACTTATTTTGGTAGGCACAAAAGAACAATCATTGCCATTGTGCTCCGCCCTTGGTGTATATCCAATGAATGCAGGAATAGCAGTTTCAACCTGTGCTACGGAATTTGGAAAAGCAGAAATTTCTTCAATATAAACCCCTGGTGCCTTGTATGTTTTTTTACTCATTTTGAAACCTTATTTCTAAACTACTAAAAGCAGTTATACTGTAATAAAAAGCTGATACTAAGGTACTAAATACTTCCCCAAAAAACATTATGAATTAACAGACTGCCATTCTGCTTTGCTAAGTGAATAGAAATTTACAGGGCTTGCGTCATAAATAAATTCATTTCTTTTAATTAATCCGATTTTTTGCAAAATGGTATTAGAGGCTATATTCGCTACATCGGCAATACCTACAATTTCGTCATAGTTAAGTTTTGTAAAGCCGTAATTTAAAGAAGCAATAGCAGATTCTGAAGCATAGCCCTTACCCCAATATTTTTTTATCAATCGATAGCCAATATCGTAATAATTTGTTCTGGCATTTAAAGTTTCGGTATTATACTTAAAGCCGCTCCAGCCAATAAATTCACCACTTTCCTTTTCTACAACCGCCCATCTACCTATTCCGTAATCAAGGTATTGCTGCTTTATAAAGTCAATCATTTTCTTAGCTTCTTCTATCTTAGAAATTGGCTTGTTTCCCAAAAACTTATGCACCTCAGCATCACTGTCCAAAGCAAACATGCCATGCACATCCTCATCCATCAAATCGCGTATTAATAAACGTTCGGTTTCTATGTGAATTTTCATTTCAATAGTTATTTAAAAGAAAAAAGCTTACAGGTTAAAATAAACCCGTAAGCTAATATAACAAATCACAATTTACTATTCCATTCGCTTCCCAACAATCTCCTGCCCACCCTGAAACAGGGTCAAGCTTTCAACAGCTCCAGCTTCACTTTTATTAAAAGTAATTTGAGCTGAGATCACTTTTACATAAAACTCCGTATCAGATTTCGGGAAAATCTCAAAAGCAGGTTGTCCCGTAGCTTGGGCCTTCAATTGGTTGCCTTCTTTGGTAATGCTAAGTATAAAACCCGGCTTTAATTCATAATTACCCACATAACTCGCCAAAACAGCATCGGGCACGGTAGCATCCTTTATCAGGCTTTCGGTTTCAACGCCTAATTTTTTCAGCATATCAATTCCGTTTTGGTTTGCTGGATTTAACGCTATCGACTTCTTATAATTCGCAATAGCCAGCTCATTCTTTCCCTGTTCCATCAATGCCTCTGCATAACTATCATACACATTGGACGATTTTGGAAAAGCCTCCATATTCAGTTTAAAAACCGCCTCTGCTTCTTGCTTCTTTCCTGCTTGTAGCAAGCTGTAACCCATACTGTTCATCTCGTTTTCGCTCAATGAATACAGTTTAGAATCCTTATTTTTTTCATAAAAGCTAAGACCAGCCTTTAAATTTTTGTCTATAATTTCATTGTAAACCAAATTGGCCAAAGATTGCTTCGGAAGATCATAAGTTGCTCCGTGCATGATTCCATTTATTGCCACAGTAATATCATCCAAAGGAGCCCTTCCCGTATTGTTCAACAATATAATAGCGGATTTTTCTTGGGGCATTCGCGTAATTAAGGTATTGAATCCATTTATTCCGCCTCCGTGACCTATAATAGCCACACTGTCCTTGGTATTGCCTATAGGGAAATGGCCAACGCTCCAACCATAACCATAAAACTCGCCAAAAGCAGGGATGTATTTTTCATACATCATATCCATATATTTCTTTGGAAGCAACTTTTCGGTATACAAGGCCTGATCCCACAAAAACAAATCTTCCACCGTAGAATACAAAGAGCCAGCTGCATAAGGTGATGACATATCAATATAAGACGCATTTTCTAGATTTCCCCCTTGCTTTTCGTAACCCGAAGCACGTTTTTTAAGAATCGTATTGTGATGGTCATAACCACTATTATTCATTTTTAAAGGAGTGAAAATCTTCTCTTGCAAGACTTCTTCATACGTCATGCCAGTTACCTTTTCGATAATGGCTCCCAAAGTGATATAACCAGAGTTGCTATAAGAAAACCGCTCCCCTGGCGTAAAGTCCAAAATAGAATCTGCATACATTCTTACCATCTCTGTTGGGGTGTATGGATTTCGGCTCATATCTTTGAAGAAATTCGGAAAGGAAGTATAGTTGGGTGTGCCCGAGGTATGCGTAAGCAATTGGTGGGTAGTGATTTTATCGCCATTCGCTTTGGAATAATCTGGCAGATACTTGGAAACAGGCGCCTGTAAATCTAGCTTCCCGTCAGCTACCAACTGCATAATGAGCATCGCGGTAAACTGCTTGGTGATGCTTCCCAAACGATGTTTGGTATCGGGTGTATTGGGGATGTCCCATTCCATATTCGCCATTCCGAAACCTTTTTTGTAGATAACCTTTCCCTGATCAGCCACCAGCACCGAGCCGTTAAATTGGCCGTATTCGGTATATTTATTTAAAAGGTCATCTAATTGTGCCGTTTTTGTTTGCGCAAAGCTAACTGTGATCGTTGCCACAAAGGCAATTACCGCAATAAAGGCGGTTCTGCGGAAAGAATTTTTGTTTGATTTCATGTTTTTGATTGATTTTGATTGGTGATTTTTTTTGATTATAAATAAGACGTATTATAAGGGTTGGTGTTACAAATAATTAAAAAAGGTGCATTTTATAAAAGTACATAATCCATTGGAAAAGAGATTCGTATGCGTCATAAAAAAAGTGTGCTTTTGTTAAAAGTCACACTTTTTCAACTTTAAGTAGAATTAGCAATGTTTCTAACTTATTCTTTATCCAAATTCTTGGTCATGGTAAAACCTGCAAACAAGCCAATGCCCGCCATCAAGAATATGGTTCCCGGGTAAGCCACTTCTTCTTCCACCCCCATATTGTAGTGTAGTAAGGAGGCGATAAAAATTCCAACGCCTACTCCCATTAATAAAAGCGCCAAGTTCAAAATAAGTATTTTCCAGATTGGCGCGGTTCGTACTTTTCCTTTTACAAAAATACTGGCATCGGCCCCTTTTTCTATAAGCGCCATACGCTCTCTGTTGCGTGTGGAATAATGAAGGTAAAAGATTCCGAAAAAGGCTGCTATTAACAGCGGCATAACAATAAATTCTGCTCCCATGATTGTTCGTTTTAAATTGATTGATTGATTTTAATGCGTTCATAGGGTATGACGACACCTTTTTAAATTAGGTTACACCATTCACCAATTATTTTTTTTGTAACCAACTGTAACCTAAGTTCCTTCCCCGTCGTCTTATCATCAAATGACCACCAACCAAGAAACGTCAATCATCAATCAAATTATTGGGGGAGATACCCAAGCCTTTGCGGTATTGGTGGATCGCTATAAGGATTTGGTGTTTACCTTGGCAATACGAATGCTGAAAAACCGAGAAGAGGCAGAAGAGGTTTCCCAAGACACATTTATAAAGGTTTACAAAGCTTTGCCTAAGTTCAAAGGAGATTCCAAACTGTCAACCTGGGTATATAAAGTAGCCTACAACACCTGTTTGGATCGAATAAAAAAGAACAAAAACCGCTATAACGAAGTTGCCATAGATTCCTTTTCGGAACATCAAATAAAAACTGTGGACAATGCGCTGCATGCTCTGGAAGAAAAAGAACAGCAACAGACCATTCAGGATTGTCTGCAACAATTGGCCAGCAAAGACAGTTTTTTGCTTACCTTGTTTTACTTTGAGGAACTTTCTTTGGAAGAGATTTCGAAGGTTGTGAATATGGAAGCAAACACCGTAAAGGTGAACATCCACAGAGCCAGAAAAAGATTGGCAAAAATTCTAAAACAACGGTTGGAACCGGAAACAATACAGAATTATGAAAGAGCAAGAAACTAAAGACTTAGAACAATTGGTATCCAAAGCGATGCAAAAAGCTACTTTGGAAACGCCTTCCTTTCAGTTTACTGACAAAGTAATGGCTGCAATAAACGCGGAACACCAAAGCGTCACCGCCCGCTACCGTCCCTTGATTCCTAAATATATATGGGCTGCCATTACTGTAACAATTCTTGGCATCACAGCCTATCTATGGTTTTTGATACAGCCCGCGCCCTTAGATTTGCCAAAGCTATCTTTTGATTTTATGGAAAACAATCTCCTTTCCAAAGAAGTCACTTCGTTTACGCCTTCAAAAATTACGGTATATGCCTTGTTATTATTAGCCGTAATGATTTGTGTGCAGATTCCGATGTTAAAGAGATATTTCGACAAGCATCAGGTTTTTTAATATGCTCCGATAAATTTATTCACTTATCGTTTTAATTGTACCCTTAATATTACAGGAAGACTTTACTGTATTATATATCGTTCCAAACTTTTCAATATTCTTTTTTAGCAGATCAAGATTTAAATTACTGTCTTGGGTATAAATGCGCAGCTCATAAGTTATCTCATCCATATGGGGCGGTTTCTCCAATCGGGTGGCATTGATGGTTATTTCGGCACGACTGTATTCAAAATTCATAAATTCTGAAAACCGTTCCACATTTTTAAGAATACAAGCCGAAAGGGAACCCAAAAACAGTTCGGCTGGATTTGCCAAGGTAGCTGCAGTGTCTGGAGTAATGCCAAAACTGATTTCCGATTGCTTAATGTGAATGGATGCCTTACTTTTTGAAGTTGCTTCCGCTTTTACCGAATAGTTCATAGTTTTGTTGTCAGTTGTGGGTTGTCGGTTTTGAAGGCAAATGTTTAGTCATGCAAGGCACTAATGCCAGCCTTTATAAAAATTTCCTGTAACTCTTTTTCTATGGCAAACGGCTTAAGGGGAGGTACATTTGCCCCACCTGGATTACCAACGGGAATTTTTCCAACAAAGGACTTCACGCCTCCAAAAACCAAACGCGGTATTTGCCCTAAGATTTCCTTCCCACTTTTAATAGCAAACCCGAATTGCAACATTTTCCAATGCACAAAAGTGTGGGCGAAAGGATATTGTTGACCGAGTATATGGGCTCTTTCCAAATGGTTCCATGCAGCCTTCAAATTTCCGGCTGTGTATTCCATTCTATACTTTTCCAGTTCTAGCTCGTAATAGGGTTTTAGTCCATTTGGAAGTGAAGTGTAAAGTTTCATTTTTAAGGTTTTTATGCCAGCTACACAATTTTACAAATGTAGGGTTTTTAAAATACCTCACTGGCAATCCTTTATAACAATCCCTCTTTACTCCCCTTTAACCATAGGCTTTTCAACAAAAGGCGTAATACCAAATTCTGGATATATCTCACTTGGGAAATATAATACTCCCCCACGCGATACCATGGAAATTGTTTTTATTGCCTTAATATCTTTAGTTGGATCATTGGGAATCAAAAAGAAATCGGCAAGCATCCCCGGTTCAATGGCGCCTCTATCTTTTTGTCCAAGATATTGGGCCATATCATAACTGCCCAATTTCAACAATTCTGCAGGAGTGTATCCCAATTGTTGGTAGAGCTCCAATTCCCGGTGTAAAGTGAAAGCGCCTCCCAAGTCAGTTCCGGGCAGAATCAAAATGCCTCGTTCCTTCATAAGTTTTAAGGTTGCTACAATTTTGTCATAGGCCCCTCGGTAAGCTTTATCTTCAGTATCGTTGGCAATACTTGCCATTGCCTCTTTTGCATCGCGCTGTTCGCTAGCGGGCATATTTTCAATATAATCCAAAGTACCAATCTGGGTTTCTCCGTTTCTGGAAAGCAATAACAATTCGTGAATAGCCAAGGTTGGATCCATAGCTACTTTATTCTTCACCATCAAATCCAACGTTTTTTGAACGGGCGCACTGTTCAAATCCAAATCAGGCAAGCGCTGTAAAGCAGTTAAGCGTAACAAAGAACGCGTGTCCTCATCGGGTGCTAAAACCCAGCCTAACATAATTTGATTGATGTGGGTCATTTCGTCAAAACCTGCCATCAGCATATCGTTCGCATTGGAAAAGGCAGGCACGTGGCCCGTAACCGGCATGTTCAATTCGTGGGCTTTCTTTACGATGGCAGGAGCCCATGCCCCCGTCATACTATTGTAAAGTTTTATGCCATAAAACCCCATATCGGCATAGGTTTGAACGGCAGCAAGTGCTTCCTCTTCGCTTTCCACCAGAATTCCATTGTTACTGCTAAATGGACTTTTCCCTTCAATAAACCCTAAGCGGGTAATGTTTGGCCCAGCTAAAACCCCTGATTTTATTTTTTGCATAAGGCTATCAAGCACCTCGTTGGTGTTACCCATATCTCGAACCGAGGTAACCCCAGCTGCAACATTTAATAGCGCAGCATTCTCTCCCATATGTCCGTGCATATCGTAAAGACCTGCCACCAAAGTTCCTCCAGCGCCATCTATTTCCACTTCACTTTCGCCAGCAGCAGCGTCAGCGGCTTCAATGCTCAGTATTTTATCACCGCTAATCACTACGGAAGACAAATCGGTAAGTGCCAGTGTTTTTGGATCGAATATCTTTACGTTGCGAATACGAATATTTTTATCGTAGTTATGCGCAAACCGTTTTTGCAAATCTTCATACCGCTGTGCCGAATATTTTTCCGCAAGCATTCGCATATCTTTTTCCTCGCTTTCAAAACCTGATCGGATAATTATAAACTTAGGTGAAATCAAGGCGAAAAAATGATCCTTTTCATCCAGAATAAAATAACTAGGATTGAGGCCAATCCCAGACAAAGCATAGGTTTTCAGTTTCAATGGGCCAGCGTCTGAATTTGAATCAATAGTCTCTAGCTCCGTCAGCTTTAACTGTCCTGCCGGAAGGGCTGGTATGGTTTGGTCTTTTGCCTTTAACAGCAACCGCGCCGCTATAAGCAACGAATAGGGACTGCCCGATTGATCTACATAAAAGGAAGGCTCTGTTAGCGTTGCACTGTTGTCTCCAGTAGCATCTGTCCAAGTCGCGTTCTGGCCGTCCAGTTTAAATTGTTCCTTTACTTCGTTGCCAAAGGTGGTATTGCCGGCAATGTTCCATTGCACCGGAAAGCCATTGGCGTCCAGCACTATGGTTTCCTTAAGGGTTGGGCCCCTGCCGTTATTTTTATAGTCGTAATCGGTCTTAACGGTGTCTCCAGAACGGGCGACCTTTAAATGGCCTACCGTTGTACCGCCCACAATTACGGTAAAGGTTTCCTTTTCGGGCAAATCTACCTGTGAAGATACTTTCTCGGTTTTTTCTTTACAGCCTTGGGGCACTAGCAGTAGCAGTGCAAAAAGGAGATAGTACGGTTTTAGTTTTTGGAGATTTGGTGTTTTGAAAGTGGATTGCATACTTGAAGTAGTTTTGGTTAGTGTGCTAGTTGATTAATAGAGCTAAAACTACGCTATAGTTTGTTTACGCACAAGCTTTTAGGGATTGATATTATATAACAGCTAGAAGTGCATTATTAAACAAGCATAAAACCAAATTAAGTGGGATCACGATCGGGACCCTCACGCCAGCAGGGTTTCTATTTCGTTCTAAGGTTGCCTAACATACGGAAAAACAAAATCACAGCCTTTACGCGCAGTATATGCGCCTTTGTTGTTTAATAAACCCTTAGCCTATTTCAAACCAACTTAAATCGCCGTGTTTTTAGAAGCAATGTACTCGTCAACAAAGTCTTCTAAAACGTTCAAGGGAAGTGCACCCTGAGAGAGCACCACTTCGTGGAATTCACGGATATCAAATTTTTCACCCAAAGCGTCTTTTGCTTTTATGCGCAATTCCAAAATCTTTAACATGCCAATCTTATAGGCGGTGGCCTGCCCCGGCATTACTATATGTCTTTCAACCATTTTAATGGCATCCAGCTCGGCATTGGGTGTGTTGTCGGTATAGTATTTAATACCCTGTTCCCGAGTCCATTTTTTGTTGTGTATTCCTGTATCTACCACCAATCTGCAGGCTCTCCATAATTCCATTGCCAAACGCCCAAAATCTGAATACGGATCGGCATAGAAGCCCATCTCTTTTGGAATAAATTCAGAATACAGTCCCCAACCTTCCGAATAGACCGTATAACCCCCAAACTTTCTAAACATTGGTATTTCTTCCAATTCTTGCTGGATGGCCAATTGCATATGATGTCCTGGAATTCCCTCGTGATAGGCCAAGGCCTCCATTTGGTAAGTTGGCATGGATTCCATATCGTATAAGTTGGCATAGTAAATTCCAGGTCTGGAACCATCTGCAGCGGGACGATTGTAAAATGCCTTTCCAGCCGATTTTTCTCTAAATGGCTCCACTGCCTTTACAATAAGGTCTGCTTTTGGTTTCGAAATAAATATTTCGTCCAATCTGGTTTTCATACTATCTATCAAGTGTACGGCTTCTGCTAAATAGGCATCCTTCCCTTGTTGGTCTGCACTGTAATAAAACTGTTTGTCTGTTTTCATAAATTGAAAAAAGTCCTGCAAGCTGCCTTCAAAGCCAACTTGGTTTTTAATGGCTTCCATTTCTCCATGGATTCTTGCAACTTCACTCAATCCTATATCGTGGATTTCTTGGGCTGTTAAATCGGTAGTGGTGATTCTTTGTAAAGCATTGTTATAAAAAACGTCCCCGTCAGGAAATTTCCACGCGCCGTGGTCAGAATTTGCTCTTTCCTTTTGTTCCTTCATAAAGGCAATCAAACCGTCATAGGCGGGTTTTACCGAGGTCAACAGGGCTTCTTTGGCTTGGGCTTCCAACTTGGATTTAGTTTCAGCATCTAGTTCCAACTTGTTTACCTTTTTCATAAAGTCTTCCAATAAAGTACTTTGGGTTCCTGAAGCATCAAAAGGCTGGCCTATCAATATGTTTTCCGAATCTTGAATCACTTTGTCATACACAAATACAGGCGGTATTACGCCTATGGCTTCACGCTCCTTTAAATTTTCGACCAATTGCGTGAAGAATTTATTGAACCCATTCAATCTGGAAATATAGGCTTCAGCATCCTTTACATCATCAATTCGATGCATGTTTATCATAAAGGACGGCTTTCCAGATTGGGCACCATGCATCTGGTTTACGGGATAGTTGTGCAAACGGTATTTATAATCGGTAATATCGTTTTCCAGCTTTTGCTTATACAGTTTATAGCTCAACAACGCCTCCTTGGAGAGTGCGGCAACGTTTACGGAATCTGTTATCCATTGCAGTTGCTCTTGATCCATTTTCAAATCCCTTTCTTTCGCTTCCGGAGAGTTATCATTTAGCTTGCCGTAGTCCTTTTTAATTCCAAGTCTGGTTTGAAATTCAGGTGATAGGTCTACTCGGGCATCAAACGACTTTTGAAAAAAGTCATTTACTTTTTTAGATGCTGCAGCAACCTCAGCTTCGGAATATACTTTTTCACTTTTTTCTTTACATCCTTGGCTCACGACCAATAGTAGTGCAAAAAGAAAATAGTAAGGTCTTAGATATTGGAGGGCCGGGGTTTTGGGAATGGATGGCATAGTTGAAACGTTTTGATTAATGCGTTGGTTTTAGTTGTGTTAAAACTACGCTATAGTTTGATTAATTACAAGCCAGTATATGTATCGCTACTTAAAATGCTAGTAACTAGGGTCAAATTCCAAGTCTATAGCCCCTAATATAGCTGCTTTCGTTTTTTCAACAATTACATCGCTCATTTCAAGTAGCTCTTTTATAGTTTTCTTTTTAACCAGTGGATGGATGTCGCAGAGTTGCTCAAAAATATCCTTGGCCATATGTTCGCCTAATACTGAAAAGAGTTCATCGTCGGCATAAATCCGAACTTGAAAAAACTCTTTTAAAAAGTGTTCAGATTTCCATCGTTTTGTGCTTTTCCAATTCACGCACCAATACATATTGGGTTCATAAACAGTTAACGCAAATTCTTTTTCAGGCTTTTCTTTTTGCAATTCCGTTACCATTACAGTCATTTTCTTTGTAATGGTAGCTATAAGCTTTAATTCATCCGCTCCTAGCTCTTTTTTTGTACCCATCGCAGATTTATTTTTTAAAACGTTTACTATTCAATAGTTGTTTCGCTTTATTCTTAATGCCTTTACTCGCTCCCGATTTTGCCAGTTCTTCAACCATAATTTTTGAAACCGTCATATGTTCTAAAAGTAAATCTTGAAGTTGTTTATGGTTCGATGCTATAATTTTAGTTGCTAAATCTGATGTTAACCCCTTGAGTAATTCTTGTCTGTTACGTTCATTTGATTCATCCACAACACCAGGTTTCAGCATAATACGATTGTCTATGTATGGCTGCAAATAAAACATCAGATGATTAATCTTAGCTACCAGCTCCAAACGGTCTTTGGTAGAAAATTCCAACTCTGGAGTCTCCCAAATACCTTCATATTCCATGTTATTGGTTTTGGCATTAAACTTTGGAAGTAAACAAATAACCTGTAGTTGATACGCACCATTGATATCGCCTTCTGGTCGCCATGACACGTCTATGGCTTTTAACCGTAATGGCGAATTCAACAACAGCAAAGAGCTTCCTGAAAACTCGTGAATGTTATCTTCGGCAGGATCTGTTTCTGTTAACAAATTCCACTCCACAGACCATCCTGAGGGTATTTTTAAGGGTTGAAGGTCTGAGCTGCTCACGAAATCTCTTTACGATTTAAAGTACTAATTTTCTAGGAAGGTGTCTTGTTTGTAATGTGGATATGGAAGGTCTTTTGGAGTTTCATATTTAAATTCCGATTTTTCTTTCCCGGTAAGCCAATCAATCCAACCCCATTTTCCATTTTTCTGAACGGCAAGCTTCGGCACCCCATCTGCATCATACATTTTATAGTTATCATAGCTGCACGGAACTGTTTCTTTAGCTTTATCGTTATAACTCCAATATGATAAATAGATACCCACTTTGTCGTTGTTATAGACGGTTGTATACTTACTATTAAACGGGAAAAAATCAATGCTGTCGTAATTTGCTGGAATAAGGGTTGTGATTTCTTGGGAACCCAGCGATTGATACATACCCCATTTTTTAGTAAGCTTATCTCTAGCTTTAAAAACGCCATCACCATTGCCTTCGTCAAAAATCAGCATGTCGGCGTTTAATTTTTTCTTTGATTCCTTAAAGGTATCTAGCGCCCAAGATTCTATCCATACTAAGGGAACATCTTCTGGATTTTCAAACGAAGGATCTACCAAATAAATGTCTTCAAACCAATCTACCAATCCCCAAAAGTTGTCTTCTTTTACAAGTGTATAATAGCGTCCATCTAGTTCCTTAACTAAAATAGCATCGTATTTACAGTTTGCCTTATTTGCAGCATCAGCTACCTCATAAGGATTCAAAAGAATGCCGTATTTATTTTTATTCTTTACAATAGTAAATGGTTCCAGGTTCTTAAACCAACCTATGGAATCAAATTTAGAAGCCACCACCTCATCGTATTCTATATTGATTTCTCCTGAATAATTATAAGCATCAATATGATAAACGCCCCATTTTTTGGTGGATCTCATTTTTACTTTTGCCAGGTTCCCTTCCCCATCAATCCATTCAATCTGTTTCGCTTTTAAGTGCTTCAGAATTTGTTTGTCTGAGACTTTTTGCTGCGCTTTTATACCAATGGAGCACAGCAGTAAGAAGATAATAAAAGCATTCTTCTGAATGGAACTTTTCATAAGTTTTTGAGTTTTGAAGAAAGTAAAGCGCTTGTTTCAGCTATCATTTCATTTAAGGAAATATCATTATTTATTTTTGATTAGTCAAAATAGAGGTCTCCCCAAAAATCATCTTCTTCTTCCTGCTTGTATTTTTTTTCAGAAACTATTTCTCCGTTTTTATAAATAACTTCAGCGCCGAGAGATCCATTATTGTAATAATACTTCCATGTTCCTTCTGCTTCTCCGTCAACAGTACTGCCTATTACGCTTAATTCGCCATTTTTATGATACGTCTTATCTATTCCATTTCGCATATCATTCTTGAACTGTCTATATACTTTTAAAGTACCATCTTCATAATATTCATAATAAACTCCCTCAATTTTATCATTTACAACAGGTGTAATGCTTTTTGTTTTTCCGTTTTCATGAAGTAATTTATTGGATAATAACTCACCGTCTTTAAAGGTTCTTATTGAAATTAATTTTTCAGCCCCTTGATCCTCAAATACATAAACATCTCCTTCCATTTGATTGTTGACCATTTGTCCTTTGGCTTGTATATTCCCGCTTTCATAATAAAAAGTAAACTCGCCATTTACATTACCATTTTTATCTTTAAAAGATTTCGCAGCTATATTTCCGTTATCATGGTATTCTATATATTCTTCCGGCTTATTTCTTTCTTCGGCTGCTTCTACAATTGTTGTATACTGCGCTAAGGCCAGATTAGAGCATATTAATAAGGTTATGATTAAAAGAATTTTTTTCATGATTGTGGTTTAGGTGGTTGTTGTATATTTTTAAATAGTGTTTATGGTTTCATCCATTAATCATCATAGAAATATTTTCCTGTTTTATCGATGGTTTCTTTTATAGATCCGTCTTCGTTATAATAAACCCAATCGCCTTTACATTGTTTATCTTCCATTTGACCCACCATCATCAATGCGCCATTTTCATGATACATAAGTACGGTGCCATCAAAATAGGGATTCCAATCGTCAAGCTGTCCGTCTGTTGCGCTCTCTAACCTAAGTTGGCCATTAGAGTAATAGCGCTTGCATTTTTTTAGATTTCCATTATCATCAAACAAAAGATATTCTTTCAGGTTTCCATTTTTGAAATATCTTTTTTTCTCTCCCACACAAAGCCAGTTTTTATAGGTTTCTACTTGGGATACTTTCCCCGTATCATAATAGTAAATCCATTTACCATATTTATGATAGTCCTCATCAATACGACCCTCGGCGATAAGCTTCCCGTTATCGTCGTGACCTTTGTAGTCCGTAATTTTTCCTATGGGTGCTTTTTCTCCTTGCGTTTGACCGAAAGCAATAAGATTTATAAGGCAAATACTAATTAGCAGGAATTGTTTTTTCATGGTATAGCTCTTTTAAAATGTAGTTTAGTTGCCTGTAAATGGATTCGTGGAATCCTGTTCATCAAAATCAACCTCCTCTACTAGCTTCCCATTTTCATCATAGCCTTTCCAGACTCCAACCTTTCTACCCGTTCCAGATTCATAGTTTCCGGTCAATATTAAGTTTCCGTTTTCATTAAAATGCTCCCAAGGTCCTGTTCTATATCCTTTCCCATCTTTTTCCCCTTTTCCCACAAGAGAGCCATCCTTTCTGTACTCTTCACACTGGCCATATTCATTGCCCTCAGACCTATCATAGCGGGTTATGCTTCTTATAACTCGATCTAACTCGATATGTACTGTAATGGGGTAGAAAAATAGCTGAAAATGACCCTCATAAAAATTACCTGTTATAAATTCACCACTTTGGTACATATTATTGATCGTATAATAGCCCGGTTTCAAGCGGAAATATTCGAAGTCTTCACCTTTGTAAAACGTTTCTTGAAAGGTATGTTCCATATACTCCTCCAAGGTTATTTCACTGCCGTCTTTTTTCTTTAAGAAATCAATGCCCTTTTTCTTACTAGTGGTGGATTGGGTAACTGTGAACATTACATCTTTTCCCAGTACTGTAGGTTCCCTTTCTTCTTGACTGAATAGCGGTTGTGTCAAGAACATGATGAAAAGGTAAATTAAAGGGATTTTTAATGTGTATTTCATAATAAATTGGTTAGTTAGAATTGCTAAAATAAAAATTCTTAAAAAAAATCAAAACCTGAAGCCCATATTTTTGGGATTTTCTGTTCTCGGTTGCAGGTTGTTAGTTGTGTTTGGAACGTGAATTTTGAGACATGAATTAGTCGCTTAGGAGGATTATAAAAGGTGTAACCGGAAACTATGGAAAAGCTTGGGTTTTTGGGTAGCTAAATTCTGTTGGTTTAATTGGGGGAATGGCAATTTGGTTTTAGGAGACACGAGCGGGACGCTCGTGATAGGGGACTTTACTGTGATGCTATTTAAATTCAAATTCAATTTCGGAATACTTTTTCAACAAATCTGGCAAAGTGATTATATCTAAATCCAAAAACTTACATATCGCAGGAAGCTTTTTGAATGCTTTGTTGTCATTATTAGTCTCGGTTTCTTCTGAAACAATTATCATGCCCTCCCTTTTCTTCTGAATACCATATAATAAAAGTTTTGCATCTGCTGATTCCATAAACTCGTCTTTTCTATTTTCAAATTCAACAGATGAAAGTTTATTTTTTGCAGAACCATTAATGAAATTATTTTCCAACTGGTTAAAGAATTTTTGTGAGGGTAAAATATCAATTGTATTTATTTGATTTTTTTTGAGCTTAAGGTACTCTAAGGTTTCTACAACGATTCCTTTTGATGTGTATGAAGATTCTTCGAAAACTTTATCCAATACAATTATTTCTCCATTTTCAATTTTTGATTTTATTAAATCAAACAGAATGTTGTTTTTATCGAAGGGCAGATAATAACGAACCAACGACAAAAGAGAACTTGTATCAATTGCTGCTATCACTGTATATATTTATCTAATTTGTTAGGTTTAATATTCAGTCTTTTACAGACCTCATATTCATTTAAAATTCCCTCATAAAATGCTGTTTGAATTGTCGAAATTAGTAAAGGAGATTTTATTGGTTGCGGTGCAGAGCCTCTGCGCTCTTTTCCTTGAGCCTTTTCTAATTCTTTTATATGTTCTTGTTCTAATTGTTTTTGTTTGAATGCTTCTTCAAATTCCGATTTTACATTATTATAATTCGCTAGAGATATTTTATTTTCCAATAATAATCTTGTAAATAATGCAATTTGGCTTAAATGAGTTTTAGCTGAGATATTTTCTATTAATTCGAAGTGATAATCGTTACTAGGTTCAGCATTTTTAATTTTCTCGAGAGAATTAGCAAAGTCCCCAGCTAAAAAATAAAATGAAAAATCATTACACCACCGTTCAACATCTGAAAGATTATTACTAGCTAAATGTTCTATATCAAGCTTCTCTATTTCTTCCTTATTAAGGAGAAAATGTCCAAGTTCATGAATCAACGTAAAAATCTCTCTTCTAAATGACATTTGTTGTCTTTTCAAAACAATGACATTTGGGTTTAGAAAAAAACCATCAATATTAACTTTTTCCTTTTGATTCCAATATTCCACAAACTCAAAAACCAGAATATTATACTCTGCAAATCTTGAAATCAAAGCTTTTAGAAAATCTTTCAAATTATTTGTAAAAATTGGATAGAGATCCTTTCTCAGCTGTTCAGCTACAGATTTAGGATCATCAGATAATTTAAAAATTGGAAAAGATCTTTCAAAATTTAAATCAGCTAATTTTGCAATTGCTGATAATGAGATTTTAAATTCTTCGAAATGGTTTACTACTTTTTTTGCTCCAATATTTAAATCAGAGTTGAAATTTTGTTTTCTAAAAAAAATACTTGCTTCTTTTGAAGTTTCAGGAGCTTTTGGATCTAAATAATAATGTAACCCTTTATTAAACACATTATCTATTCTTTTAAGATGACTTAATTTGATTTTTTCAGAGAGTATGTCTTCGGCTTGAATGGGATTTTTTAACCCTTTACTAATCAAAATCAAGAAATCGTCTAATGAAAATTTATATAAGTTCAGAAGATGCTTTAATCTCAATATGTTTTGATTAACTTTCAAGAATAGTTGTTATTTTGGTTTTCAAAAATACAAGTTATTTTGCATTTGTGTAGAACGATTTTACATATGAGCTATGTCGTGTTTATTCATCAGACCTCTCCAAATAAAACTGGCTTTGGAAAATTTTGCAAATTTTCCATGTGAGGACTGACCAAGACCTAACTTATATACTTTATTGCCAGAAGTACTTTATTTACTTTACTTTTTGTCAATATTTTTAGGCTTATCTTCATAGGTTTTTTTCATATTCTCTTCAAATTCTGAAACCCAAGAAGTTTTAAAACCAACAACTTCTACTTTATTATTGTAGTCTTCAAAAAAATCAAATTCTATTGTTTTTTCGTTAGTGTTCTTAACTTGTTTGATTGTCATCTTCTATAAATTTTAATTTTAGCCATTGTTCTAATAAATCAGATATTCCGTCCGCTAATCCGAGTAAATTATGTGTATCATATTTTTTATGAAACGCATCGGTTTCATCACAATCCACACATAAATAACCGTAAAAATGGTTTTTTCTTTCATTTGATTTGTATGAAATAGGCGATATTGGTACAACTATTTCACTTTTGTAGGGTAATGTCCAATATTCCTCTTTTTCTTTTCCATCCAAATCTTTTGGCACTGTACCATAATCTTTAACGCTACTATTACAATAATCTGATGAGTTTATCAGATTATTTGAGAAAAAAAAGGATTTGCTGGGATACTCAATGTTTTTAAGAATTTCGTTAAAACAAGTATTTTCTTTGATGGTGTGCTTATTTCCATTACTTGCATTGTCTCTTCGAGAAAAATAACTTTCTTCATCTCTTATTAAGGTTGTTATTTCTGAATTTTCTGATATTGGAACCCCTTTTTCTTTTAATATAACCTTAATGGAAACTGAATAAGTTTTATTTAATCTTTTTTCAAAAATCGATTTAAGTCTATTAGAAACTCTAATTAGTTGGTCGCTTATATCTTTTTTAGTCGTTAGTTCACTTCTTTTTGTTTTGTTTATTTGTGAAAAAATATCTTTTAATGCAATAAGAACTTCTCCATAATAATTGTGTTTTTTAATAAGGTCATCTTTTGCTCTACTATTTTCGAAATATTCAAGTTTTTCTTGTTTTTGATTTACGGTTTTTTCGAGAGCATCAATTTTATTTATATATTGCATAAATGCTCTAATTATAAAGGTTACAACAAAAATTGCTACACCATATCTAATAGAACGGACAATGGTGAACCCAAAAGTTTTTTGAAAAAAGAAAAAAGTTGCAATAGTTGCTGCAAAAGACCCTAAATACCATTTTGCACTCCAATGGAAGGCTTCAATCATTGCTTTTTTAAACATATTTAAAATTGAATATTTAGTAAGATAGTAAATTAAATTTGGTTTGTACTGGGTTTCTCAAATTGCAATGGTTTTTCTCGTATTACTGGCAACATTTATATAAACGAAATGTCCTATTGTGTTTATCCCAAACATGTGCGCAAGTATTTTTATAATTTCAAATATAAATCAAAGTAAAACAACCCACTTACGGCAAACCGTAAAGGAGGCAAATTAATCAGCCAACCTTCGCATAAAGCTATGGTGGACTATGGGGAGAGTTTCAAATATAGGGTTTATTTTTTAATTGCTGTAGGCTGAAAGCTGAAAGCTGAAAGCAAGAAATAATAAAAATCCAACAATCAAACCATCCAACGTCTAAAAATCACTTTTCACCATCCCATAGATAGCATCCGTAATTTCATGCACATTGCCGTGCTTTTGGTTCGTTAAGATTACTATGGTAATACCTTCTTGCTTATAACGTGTTACCAAGCACTCGTAATTCCCGCTGGAGCCGTGGTGGGCGTGTTGTGTAATGTCATCATTTTCCCAAAGACAAGCTCCTAGCGGCGCCTGTATGTTTTCGCCTTCCTTAGCAGTTTCGGAAAGTTGTTGTACAGATTGCTTGCTAATGAGTTTAAAATCGCCCAAACTTTCAAACCAACGTGCCATATCTTCAGCAGTGGAACTGAATAAAAGCCCATCAACCGCTATATCATGCGCATCTTCTTTAAAGTCAGCGTCAAAGGGCATCGCCATAAGCGTTTTATCTTTATAGGGATATTCTTTTTTAACCACAGTACTTTTCATTCCTGCAGGAGCAAAAATGTGGCTTTCCAAATACGCGCTATAACTGGTATTTGTAATCCGTTCCACAATTTTTATGAGTAATATCGGGTTGTAATTGGAATAGATATAATCCGTACCCGGTTCAAAAGCAAGTGTATCAATATTTTGAAGATCTTGCATAATATCGGCATCGGTTATGCCCAGCCCTTTTCCGAAATAGTTTCCCCAAGCTATGCGAGGTAGTCCGCTAGAATATTGTAAAAGGTTTTTTATAGCAATGCGCTTGGACCATTCGGGCAATTCTGGCAGGTATTTGGAAAGTTTATCGTCAAGAGATAATTGTTTAGTTTCCACCAACTGCATAATGGCTACTGCGGGAAATTCTTTATAAACAGAGCCCACATCAAAACGATAATCTTTGTTCAGCCTATTTGTTTTAGTGCCATCGGTATAGCCAAATGATTTTTCGTAAAGTGTTTTGCCATCTTTTATAACCAGCACATTTCCGTTCAGGTTTCCGTTCTGGTGAAGTTTGCTAAGATAGGTGTCAATTTGCCCAAAGGCCTGCGTTCCGAAAAGCGTAATTACGGAACCAACCACAAGGGCTTTTAGTGAAAGTAAAGTCATTGTTGTTTTGATTTGATTGATGAATGATTGCAGATAGGACTCGCTGAAACCAAATATGTTACGTTTTTTAATAATTAATCCGGACCACTCATTAAAGGAAAGAAAAACCGTTTACTATTTTTACACATAGTTTATTGATGCTTTTAAAGTTTACAAAAAACCTTCTTTGTGAAGAAAAAAGAAAACCAAACCAAAAAACCAAAAACTCCCTGGCCCACAAAGCTTGCGATGGAACAGGTGTATGAAATGAATCTTTGGGGTGGTGACAATGCCGATTTCTATTCCGGCGAGGGCTCGCACTCTCCAGAAATAGTAAATCCGTATCTAACCGCAGTGACCGCATTTTTAACTTCTTTTAAAGAACCACTAACGGTATGCGATTTAGGCTGTGGCGATTTTAATATAGGGAAGGAATTGGTAAAACATACCGAGAAGTATGTTGCCGTAGATATCGTGCCAAGCCTGATAGCCCGCAATAAAGAAATATTTAAAGCACAAAATTTAGAATTCCAATGTCTGGACATTTCTGTAGCCGATTTGCCTGCTGGGGATTGTGCGATACTACGGCAGGTGCTCCAACATCTATCCAATGCCGAAATACAAAGTATCGTAAACAAGTTGGCTGCTTATAAATATGTTTTGCTAACAGAACACCTCCCCGAAGACAGTTTCGTTCCAAATAAAGACATCATTTCCGGCCAGGGAAATAGACTAAAAGTGCAAAGCGGCGTAAACCTATTGGCACCACCCTTTAATTTTAAGGTTCAGGAAGAAGCACAACTATCGGCTGTGGTTTTGGATGACGGAAAAGGAATTATTGTAACTACAATTTTTAGGCTGTAAGCCGAAAGCTGAGGGCTGAAAGCTGAGGGCTGAAAGCTGAAAGCTGAAATAAAACTCAAAAAAAGCTTATGACAATTGTCATATAATTTCTCTCATTTCAAGCTTACTTTTATCGTCTAATTAACCTTTAAAAATTACTGCAATGAAAAACAACCAATCCCTTAAAACTTGGCTCAGAATTATCCTGGGTTTATTCTTGATTGTTTACGCATTAAACCAATTCTTGCATTTTTTACCTACTAGTTATGGAAAAATGCCTGAGGATGCCATGGATTTTATTTATGCGGTGATAGTGTACCTTCCGTTTCTCTACGTTTTTGAAATTATTTTAGGACTATTATTCATATTTAATAAATGGACCCCGTTTTTATTATTGGTTCTTTTCCCTTTATCAGTGGCATTTTTAATTTTTAGTATTTCAAACCAAGACTTCATAGATGCGCTTCCTGCTTTGGTTGTTGCCTTTCTAAATTTCACCTTAATACTATTTGAAAAAGAAAAATACAAACCACTTTTCGAGAAATAGAATTCAACTTTTATTCTTTTTCTAAAAAACAGTACTGTTATGACCGAAATACAAATTGCACAAAGTGTTACCCCAAAGCATATAAGAGAAATAGCTGCAAAATTAGGGCTTCCGGAAGAAAAACTGGAGTACTACGGAAACGACAAAGCAAAAATTCCTTTAGCTATTATTGATGAAGAAAAGGTAAAAAAGAACAATCTCATTTTAGTAACCGCAATCACTCCTACGCCTCCTGGCGAAGGAAAGACAACAACTTCCATAGGGCTGGTAGACGCACTGAATATTTTAAAAAAGAAAGCCGTTGCGGTAATACGGGAACCCAGTTTAGGCCCTGTATTTGGTATTAAAGGTGGCGCTGCCGGTGGCGGGTGGAGCCAAGTTATCCCAATGGTGGACATTAACCTGCATTTTACGGGAGATTTTCACGCCATTGAAAAAGCCAATAATCTTCTTGCTGCACTTATAGAAAATAACATTCAAAGTAAATCGAGAAGCCTTGGCATTGATCCTAGAACTGTAGTTTGGAAACGGTGCATGGATATGAATGACCGAGCCTTGAGAAATATTGTGACCGCTCTTGGCGGAAAAACGGGTGGCGTGCCACGAGAAACTGGTTTTAATATTACTGCGGCTTCTGAGATTATGGCGATTCTATGTATGGCTTCAGATCTAGAAGACCTAAAAGAAAGATGCGGGAATATATATGTGGGTGATACTTGGGAAGGGAGGCCTGTATTTGCAAAACAATTGAATGCAGAAGGCGCTATGACTGTGCTTTTAAAAGATGCTATAAAACCCAATTTGGTCCAAACCTTGGAAGGAAATCCAGCAATTATCCACGGCGGACCTTTTGCCAATATTGCGCAAGGAACTAATTCTATTATTGCCACAAAAATGGGAATGACCCTCAGTGATTATACCATAACTGAAGCAGGATTCGGTTCCGATTTAGGGGCAGAGAAATTTTTAAACATTAAGTGTCGTGCAGCGGGAATCTCTCCTAAAGCCATTGTTTTGGTAGCTACCATAAGAGCATTAAAATATCACGGCGGCAAATCGTTAAAAGAAATCACCCAAGAAGACGTAGAAGCTCTCAAAAAAGGACTTCCCAACTTGGAAGGACATATAGCCAGCCTAAAAAGTTTTGGAATTCCTATTGTAGTTTCCATAAACGCCTTTAACACTGATACAGAAGCAGAAATGCAAATTGTGGAAGACCATTGTAAAAAATTGGGCATTCCCGTAGCCTTGAGCTATGGTTGGGAGAAGGGTGGAAATGGCTGTTTAGCTCTGGCTGGAGAAGTTGTTAAAGCCGCGAATTCTTGTACTAACCAATTTCATCCCACTTATAATCTTGAAGACAGCGTACACACCAAAATGGAAAAGATTAGCAAGACTATTTATGGTGCAGAAAATGTTGTATTAAGTGATATAGCTAAATCGCAATTACGCAAATACGAAGCAATGGGCTATGGAAATTTACCCGTCTGTATGGCAAAAACACAAAAAAGTTTCAGTGATGATGAAAAGCTATTGGGACGTCCAGAAAACTTTGATATAAATATTAGGGAGTTTGAAATAGCAACGGGCGCCGGATTTATAATTCCCATTGCTGGCAACATGCTGCGCATGCCCGGATTACCAGCCACCCCTGCGGCCGAGAATATTACTATTGATAAGAATGGTATTATTGAAGGCCTGTTCTAGCGTTTCAGGATTAATAATTATATCCATAATTATTAATCTCTATAGTTATTTTAGTACGGGTCAACTTTGGGTTTAAAGGGGGGTTATCTCGGGTTTATCTCGGGGTTATTTCGGGTCATCCTCTAGTTTTCTTCATACTTTTTTCGAACAAAAACAAACAAATAACTAAAATCTCCAACCCCCATTCAATTCAAATTCATCAAATATAATTCCCCTAAATTGACATACTGTCAATTCACGATTCACATTTCACCAATCGCGATTCAAGATTCAGTTCTTACGTTTCACGAATTCCCTATCTTTGCACTCAAATTAACCGACAACCGACAACCGACAACTGATAACTGACAACAATGAACTACTTCTCCACCAACTTCACCCTCGGCATTCTAGGCGGCGGACAGTTGGGCAAAATGATGCTCTACGAAACCCGTAAATGGGACATTCGCACCAGCGTCCTCGACCCAAGCGCCGAAGCACCGTGCAGAATTGCCGCAGACAATTTTGAACAAGGTGACCTGATGGATTTTGAAACCGTTTACAACTTCGGAAAAAAGGTGGATGTGCTTACATTTGAAATAGAAGGCGTAAACATAGAAGCCTTGGAAAAGTTGGAAAGCGAAGGCATTAAAGTATTTCCCAGCGCATCGACCCTCAGAAATATTCAGGACAAAGGCATTCAAAAACAGTTTTACAAAGAGCACCAAATACCCACTTCGCCTTTCAAGGTTTACAAAGATAAAAACGACCTCAACGAAGCAATAGTGAGAAAGGAATTGCACTTCCCTTTTGTTTGGAAAAGCTGCACAGGCGGTTATGATGGTAAAGGCGTAAGCATCATCCGCACCGCAGAAGATGTTATTCCATTAATGGATGGCGCCTGTATAGCGGAGAAATTGATTCCATTTAAAAATGAATTGGCAGTAATAGTAGCCAGAAATCCTTCCGGGGAAGTAAAAACCTTTCCCGTGGTAGAAATGGAGTTCCACCCAGAAGCCAACCAGGTAGAATACGTTATCTGCCCCGCACGTATAGACGAAGCGGTTGCACAAAAAGCAAGAGCAGTAGCCACCAAAGTCTCCGAAGCTTTTAAGCACGTAGGCCTTTTGGCGGTAGAAATGTTCCAAACCGAAGATGACGAAATATTGGTAAACGAAGTAGCTCCCCGCCCTCACAACAGCGGCCATTATAGTATCGAGGCCAGCTACACCAACCAATTTGAGCAACAAATAAGAGCCATATTAAACTTACCTTTGGGAAATACCGACAGTAAAGTTGGCGGCATTATGGTTAACTTAGTAGGCGCCGAAGGCCACACTGGCCCAGTAGTCTATAAAAACATAGAGCGAATTTTAGCGATGGAAGGCGTAACGCCGCACATCTACGGCAAAAAAGAAACCCGCCCGTTCAGAAAAATGGGCCACGTAACCATAGTAAATAAAGACCTCAACAAAGCGCGAAAGATTGCTGAGGAGGTTAAGAAAACAATAGAAGTTATTACTGAATAAACCGAAACCAATGAGCAAAGTAGCAATAATAATGGGAAGCACAAGCGACCTGCCAGTAATGCAGGAAGCCGTAGATATTTTAAAAGGATTTGACATTGAAGTGGAAGTAGATATCGTTTCTGCCCACCGTACCCCAGACAAGCTTTTTGATTACGGCAAGAATGCACATACCCGTGGCATTTCAGTAATTATAGCAGGAGCAGGCGGTGCGGCACACCTTCCAGGGATGATTGCTTCACTTTCACCATTACCCGTAATCGGTGTTCCCGTAAAATCCAGCAATTCCATTGATGGTTGGGACAGTATCCTTTCCATCCTCCAAATGCCTGGTGGCGTTCCCGTCGCTACTGTAGCATTAAACGGTGCCAAAAATGCAGGTATTTTAGCCGCTCAGATTATTGGCTCTTCTGATAAATGTGTTCTGGACAAGATTGTTGCATATAAAGAAGGTCTTAAGATGAAGGTTGAAGATGGCGCCAGAAAGATGAAAGGTAACAATTAGTGAAACACAGTATCTATTCCATAATTGTTGCCATTGTAGGCATCTCATTTATTCTTTATATGAACTTCCACTTCGCTCAAGAGGTAAGTTTGATACAAAACAATCAACAAATCAACGAGCCGCACCTGATAGTTACGCCCAAAGTTCACAAAATGGCCGCCTTAATTATCGGACTCATTGGCGTTTTCTTTGGAATAAAAGGATTCAAATCTTTTAAAAAACTCAGCCTAATTGGCATAGTGCTGTCATTAATTCTTGTCGCCATAAGCTTTTTACCCCTTTGGCATTATTTTCGACCCTAAGCAAATTACAAACAGAAACTACATTATGAATAATCCTCTTTTAGAATTATACAACACCGCGCCTTTTTCACAAATAGAAAACAAGCATTTCCTGCCAGCAATCAGTAAATTGATCCAGGAAACAAAGTTGGAAATAGATGTAATTACTTCAAACTCTGAAGAAGCTACTTTTAAAAACACAGTGGAAGCTTTGGAAAATACAGGCGAAAAGTTGGATAGAGCTACAAGCATTTTCTTCAACCTCAACAGCGCTGAAACCAATGACGAAATCCAGAAAATAGCACAGGAAGTTTCGCCAATGCTTACGGAATTCAGTAACGATATGTTGTTGAATGAATCTTTATTTGAAAGAATAAAGACTGTTTACAACCAAAAGGACAAATTAAAGCTTTCCGAAGAACAGCAAATGCTGCTCGATAAAAAATACAAGGCTTTCTCCAGAAATGGCGCGAACCTTTCCGGAGAAAAGAAAACGGAACTGCGAAAAATTGACACGGAACTCTCAAAATTGAGCCTCACGTTCGGGGAAAACGTTTTGGCGGAAACCAATAAGTTTGAACTTCATATAACTGATGAAAAAGAACTTTCAGGATTACATGAAGGCGTGATTGAAGCCGCCGCCCAAACTGCCGAGGAAAAAGGAAAAGAAGGCTGGGTTTTCACTTTGGATTATCCAAGTTACGTACCTTTCTTGACCTATGCGGACAATCGAGAACTTCGAAAGAAAATGGCGATTGCCTTTGGCGCAAAAGGATTTCACAATGACGAATTGGACAATCAGCAAAACGTTTTGCAGATTGCAACCCTTCGCCATAAAAGAGCCAATTTGTTGGGTTATGAAAGTCACGCACACTTTGTTTTGGAAGAGCGTATGGCAGAAACCCCAGAAAAGGTAAAATCATTTTTAAATGAATTGCTTGACAAAGCAAAGCCAGCCGCTCAAGGAGAATTTGATGAATTGACTACTTTCGCAAAAGAATTGGATGGAATCGATCATTTGGAAAAATGGGATGGTGCTTATTATTCTGAAAAACTAAAACAAAAGCTCTTCAATCTCGATGATGAAAAGTTGAAACCCTATTTCGAATTAAAAAATGTAATCAATGGTGTTTTCATCGTTGCTGAAAAACTCTACGGACTTCATTTTCAAGAAGTGCAGAACATCGACAAATACCACGCTGATGTTAAAACCTACGAAGTAAAAGACGACGAGGGCGAATTGGTTGCCATTTTCTACGCCGACTTCCACCCGCGCGCAGGCAAACGCAATGGCGCATGGATGACTTCCTATAAACCACAGCAAATTAAGGATGGAAACAATGATCGTCCACATATTTCCATTGTTTGCAATTTTACCAAGCCTACGGCTAGCAAACCTTCATTATTAACCTTTAATGAGGTAACCACCCTCTTCCACGAGTTTGGCCACGCCCTTCACGGAATGTTGGCAAACACCCACTACCCTAGTCTTTCAGGAACTAGTGTGTATTGGGATTTTGTGGAATTACCGAGTCAGATTTTGGAGAATTGGTGCTATGAAAAAGAAACCTTGGAACTCTTCGCCACACATTACAAAACAGGCGAAGTAATCCCGATGGAGTACGTTGAAAAAATAAAGGATTCAGCAACCTTTCATGAAGGAATTGCAACACTGCGCCAGTTAAGCTTTGGAATGCTGGATATGGCTTGGCACGGCCAAGATCCTTCTGGGATTAAAGACATAAAAGCTTTTGAAGTTGCTGCTTTTGATGACACACAACTTTATCCAGATGTGAAAGAAAATTGTATGAGCACTTCGTTTTCACATATTTTTCAAGGTGGATATTCTGCAGGATATTACAGCTACAAATGGGCTGAGGTCTTGGATGCGGATGCCTTTGCCCTCTTTAAACAGGAAGGCATTTTCAATAAAAAAATAGCGGATCGCTTTAAAGGTTTTGTGCTTTCACAAGGCGGAACTATGGACCCAATGGAACTCTATATAAAATTCCGTGGACAGGAACCAGACCCAGAAGCACTTTTAAAACGGGCGGGATTGCTGTAAAAAAAACCTCAAAAGTTTTGAAACTTTTGAGGTTTTTTTAATGTCACCTCGAGCGAAGACGAAACACTCGACCTCGACCGGACATCAATTCAATATAAACTTCTTTGTAAACGTATGTCCATTTTCTAAAGCAAACTGCGCAATATAAAACCCTTGCGCGAACTGCTGAAGTTGAATACTTCCTGCCTGGTTGTTTATTTCTTCAGAAATTATTCTTTGTCCTGTTACATTAAAAACCGAAACTTCTTTTACATTGGAAACTTTATTGTTTAAACGATAATTTAAGGTTTTGTCTTTCACAAATACATTTATTGCATTTTCTGAAAAATCATCTACAGAAAGCGTTTTCGGCTTTGCGGCTTCTATTAAAAATTGCAAACCGAGCTTTGCAAATTTCACGGCGTGGTCTGGGGTATTAAAATATGTATAAACGTCATTTGGGGTGTGAATGTTTGAGTTGGATTGGTTAAAAGCAGCCTCAAAAGGAAAAGCAGCATCATAACCATTATCAGCCCAACTAGCGTGATCTGAGCAACCGTAGCCACATTCAGTATAATTATAGGTAAAAACGTGATTGCCATTGCTGTTATAATGGTCCATCAAATCAGTTAAATAATCATTTAGTTGTGAACTGTTGTACCAATCTGTTGTAATGTAAATATCACTATTGGAGCCATTGAAACCAGTCATATCAAACTGAACATAGGCGGAAACATTAACGCCGCTATTGGCATATTCCTCAGCAATTTCGGCAGAACCAACCAATCCAATTTCTTCTGCAGCAAAAGCCATTACTTCAATGCTTCTACTTGGCACAAAATTCTTTACCAAAAGCACACGCACCATTTCGTTCAATGATGAAATACCAGAGGCATTGTCATCTGCTCCAGGCGCATTGTCTTTGTTTCCAAAAGTTGTAGAATCTATATGTCCGCCAATAATCACAAACTCATCTGGTGTATCTGCACCGTCAAAAGTCAAGATAACAGAAGGCATAGGGGTGTTCACGTGATTGTAAATACGGGCGTGCACATCTGTTCTTCCCGAAGCCAGAATCATAGCATCCCATTTTGCTTTTTGATCCATTACAGCCTGTGCTGCCTGTGATTTTGTGTGATAACGGGTTCCATAATCCTGTAATTCTAAAATATTGTCTTCAATGTTTTGTCCATTCACCAAATCCAGACATTCGTTTACGAAAACGTCTTCGGTAATAGTATAATCTATCATTGAATTTCTACGTGGCTCTCTGTTTAAAGCCTGGAGTGCTTTCTCTTCAGAAGCTCTAAAAATATAGCCCGGGCCGTGAGTAATAACATTATCGTGAACTTCATGCGCTACTTCTTCAGAAAGGATAACAGCAGCCTGTTTGCCTTTAATGTCCAAAATCTGCATTTCGTTTGGAAAGAGTGCTTTAAAGGATATAGCATCGTTGGCATCCATTGTTGCATAAAATGATGTGCTGTTTTGCGCAATTGCAGCAATTGAAAATAAAAGCAACGTGAATATTCCTAGAGTAAATTTTTTCATCGGGAAGTTTATAAAGTTAATTATGTAAAAATAATGCTTCTTCTGAACTAATAACATCAATTTAAAAGTTTAACTATTTCAGCATAGCATAGTTTAAACTAAAAAGTTAGTATTTCCGTATATGTTATTAAAACTTCCCTATTTTTGAAATAGGCTAAAAACTATTCTTTTGGAACTACTTAATCCGGACCAATGGGTTGAAAATTATGCAGACTACCTCTACAATTACACTATTGTAAGGGTAAACGACCACATAGTTGCGCAAGACCTGATTTCTGAAACTTTCTTGGCTGGGCTTAAATCGAAAAAAAACTTTAAGGGAGAAGCTTCGGAACGTACCTGGCTTATTTCAATCCTAAAGCGAAAAATTATCGATCATTACAGAAAGATAAATTCCAAAAAGGGAAAGGCAGAGGTACATATTGCTTATCGCGATGAAGATTCTGAAGGTGATTGGCTGGAAGAAAACGCCGCCGATCCTTTTGACAAAACCGCAGAGGACAAAATGGAAAACGAGGAATTGGGACTTGCCATCTTGGAATGTTTAGATAAACTTCCGAAAAAACAAGCGACCATTTTTAAAATGAAAACCATTGAAAATTTTGAAACCGAAGCAATTTGTAAAGAATACAGTATTACGCCGTCTAACCTTTGGGTAATAATCCATCGGGCACGAAAAACCTTGGCAGAGTGCCTTGAGAAAAATTGGTTTAATTAAATAATATGAAGTTTTTTTTTAAGTGTGATGAAGCCGTTCACGTATGTGACAAAAGCCAATATAATGAGGCCAGCTTCTTCGAAAAATTAAAATTAAAGATGCACATCTTTATTTGTGTATTATGCCGTAGGCATGTAAAGCGAAACGTCAAGCTTACCGAAACCATAAACAGGGCAAACCTTAAAGTACTCCATCCTGAAGAAAAAGAGATTTTAAAAACAAAGCTTCAAAAGGAAATAAATAATGGCAATAATCTTTAAAGCTGTTCAAAAAACACAAAAAACAAGAACCAAATTATAGGCAAGCCTTCTACCCAAAACGAAGCGAAATAACGATTTTGATCAGTTTTGGAAATAATCAGGAACCATCCCATAAACACAGAAAAAACCAAGAGGCTTACAATATAGGCCACTTCGGAATCGTGTTTAAAAAACTCAAAAACCAAACAAAGCAGCAAAACAGCCAAGCCCAATAATTTTGTGTTCCTAACGCCAAACTGTTGGGGTAAAGTTTTAAGGTTGAGTGAATCGTAAGGCACATCGCGAATTTCAAATGGTATAATGAGCGCCATAACAATCAAAATCCGTTGAAAAAAAGTTAACAACACATCACCAGAAATAGAAGTTTCTGAAGCTACCATAGGCACAATTACTGTAACGCCAGCCCATACAAATGCCACTACAAAAATCTTTATCCCTGAAAAATTCCGAAGGTTTTTACTCCGAACAAAAGGAACCGCATAAAAAAAAGTGGTTAAGCCAAAGGCTGCGGATATCAACAGCACATCAATGGGCAAGCGAAAGGCAATAATGGTAAGCGCCAAAAAACAAACCGAAGATAGAACCTGGATTGTTTTTAAGGAATTTGTCAGACTGCGATGGTGCAGCCTTGCTACTTTGGCGTATTTCACAAAATTATAGCCCGTTAAAGCGCCTAGAAAAACAAAGGCCCAAAGCTCATTTGGAATCGTTAAGCCGTACTCCAGAACTGAAATCGCCAAGAGTGCCGCAACAGCAAAAGCAACGTGAATGCTACTGTTGATATAAAACGCAAAAACACGTTTAAAAAGCTTCATAACATCAAAAATAGCCAAAGTGTTAGTAACCTTTACATTTAGTTGAAAAATTAAATTTTTCAGGCACTTAAAAGCAAAGAATTTTAGCTTAAATATTGTAATTTTGCCACCTAAATTTCAACCGCAAATTAATGAACACAGATTCTTTTGCTTTAAGGCATATCGGTCCCCGGGAAAACGACCTTCCCGAAATGCTTAAAACCATAGGCGTAAGCTCTATTGACCAACTTATTTACGAAACCGTTCCAGACGATATTCTGCTTAAAAAAGCACTCGATCTGGACACAGCGATGAGCGAGCAGGAATACCTTGAGCACATCACCGAGCTTTCTACAAAAAACAAACTTTTTAAAACATATATTGGCTTGGGTTACAACCAGTCCATTACACCTCCGGTAATCCAACGGAATATTTTGGAAAATCCGGGATGGTACACCGCTTACACGCCATACCAAGCTGAAATTGCACAAGGAAGATTGGAAGCACTTCTGAATTTCCAAACCGTTATTAGCGATTTAACTGGAATGGAACTTGCAAACGCCTCTCTTTTGGACGAATCTACAGCTGCAGCTGAGGCAATGGCCCTTCTTTACAACGTTCGCGAAAAAGAAAAGAAACAAAGCAACGCTGCCAAGTTTTTTGTTTCGGAAGAAGTACTCCCACAAACGCTTTCCGTACTTGAAACGCGTTCAATTCCTCTTGGAATTGAATTGGTTGTGGGCAAGCATGAAGATTTTGACTTTTCTGATGGATTTTTTGGAGCAATTGTTCAATATCCAAGTAGAACTGGAAAGGTTTATAATTATAAAGAATTCATCCAAAAAGCAAACGATACGAAGATAAAAGTTGCCGTTGCAGCAGATATTTTGAGCCTTGTAATGCTGGAAGCTCCAGGCCATTTTGGGGTTGATGTTGTGGTAGGAACTACGCAGCGTTTTGGAATCCCATTGGGTTACGGTGGACCGCACGCAGCTTTCTTCGCAACAAAGGATGAATACAAACGAAGCATCCCGGGAAGGATTATTGGTGTTACCAAAGATACCGATGGCAACCGTGCTTTAAGAATGGCACTTCAAACAAGAGAACAACACATAAAGCGAGATAAAGCAACTTCAAACATTTGTACCGCACAGGTTCTTTTGGCAGTTATGGCCGGAATGTACGCGGTTTATCATGGACCGGAAGGTTTGAAATATATTGCCCGAAAAGTTCACAATGGAGCTGTAACACTTGCAAATGCTTTGGAAAAATTAGGCTTTGAGCAAGTAAACGAAACTTTTTTTGACACCATCGCAATAAAAACAGATGCTACCAAAATAAAGTTTTTGGCGGAAGCGAAAGAAGTGAATTTCTACTATCCCAATGACGAAACGGTTTCAATATCCATCAATGAAACTACAACCGTCAAGGATTTGAATAAAATAGTTGCAATCTTTTCTGAAGCCATCAAAAAAGATTTTCAAAAGATTACCGAACTTGAAACCGGCAATAAAATTCAACAGGAAGTTGCCCGTAAAACCGAGTTTCTTCAGCAGGAAGTTTTCAATAAATATCACAGCGAAACCGACTTAATGCGTTACATCAAAAAATTGGAGCGCAAAGACCTTTCGTTGAACCATTCTATGATTTCTTTGGGCTCATGCACCATGAAATTAAATGCGGCGGCTGAAATGCTTCCGTTGAGCGACCCAATGTGGGGCAATATGCACCCATTTGTTCCCGTGGAACAAGCGGAAGGCTACCAAATTATTCTGAAAAAACTTGAAAAACAGCTTACAGAAATCACTGGATTTGCCGGAACCTCCCTTCAGCCAAACAGTGGCGCACAGGGAGAATATGCAGGTTTGATGGTTATTCGTGCCTATCACGAATCACGTGGGGAAAGCCACAGAAATATTTGTTTGATTCCTTCTTCCGCACATGGAACAAATCCTGCAAGTGCCGTTATGGCGGGAATGCAAGTAGTGGTAACCAAATCTACCGATGAAGGAAACATTGATGTGGAAGACCTTCGCGCGCAAGCAATAAAACACAAAGACAATCTTTCATGTTTGATGGTAACTTATCCTTCAACACATGGTGTATATGAATCAGCCATTCGTGAAATAACCAGTATTATCCACGAAAACGGTGGTCAGGTTTATATGGACGGTGCTAATATGAACGCACAGGTTGGCTTGACCAATCCTGGCGCGATTGGTGCAGACGTTTGCCACTTGAACCTTCACAAAACCTTCGCTATTCCACACGGTGGTGGTGGACCGGGCGTTGGTCCCATTTGTGTTGCCAAGCAATTGGTTCCGTTTTTACCTTCAAACCCAATTATTGCAACTGGTGGTGATAACGCCATTTCAGCAATTTCTGCAGCGCCCTATGGCAGTTCTTTGGTTTGCTTAATTAGTTATGCATATATCTGCATGCTTGGCGTAAATGGTTTAAAAAAAGCCACGCAACATGCAATTTTAAACGCCAACTACATCAAAGAAAGACTGAACGGTCATTATGATGTACTTTACGCTGGCGAGCGCGGTCGTGCAGCCCACGAAATGATTGTGGATTGCCGTCCATTTAAAGTGAAAGGAATTGAAGTAACAGATATCGCAAAACGATTGATGGATTACGGTTTCCACGCACCAACAGTTTCCTTCCCGATCGCAGGAACTTTGATGATTGAACCTACCGAAAGCGAAAGCAAGATAGCTTTGGATCAATTCTGTGATGCGATGATTTCTATAAGAAAAGAAATTGAAGCAGCAGATAAAGACAATCCTAACAACGTATTGAAAAATTCGCCACATACCTTGGGAATGCTTACAGCCGATACCTGGAATTTCCCTTATAGCAGGCAGGAAGCAGCATTTCCGATGGATTATATTTCAGATAATAAATTCTGGCCTTCAATTAGAAGGGTAGATGACGCCTATGGAGACAGGAACTTGATTTGTACCTGTAATCCTATTGAAGCTTATATGGAAACTGAAGTCAGTAGTCAGTAGTCAGTAATCAGTAATCAGTAGTGAGAAATTACTGAATATTGCGTAGTAAGTACTGACAACTAAAATTTTCCGTATTTTTAACGAAACTATTCAACATATGAATGTCAAAATAACCGGTATAGGCAGTTACATTCCGAGCGAGGTTGCAAAGAACGAACATTTTGGCGATCATCATTTTTACAATGAAGATGGCACCCGTTTTGGCAATGAAAACACCGTGATTATTGAAAAGTTCAAGGCTATCACAGGCATCCATGAAAGACGTTATATTCCCAAAACGCTATCAACATCAGATATTGCCTCTTTCGCGGCAGAAAATGCTATCAAAAATGCCGGAATAGATAAAGAAACACTTGATTATATTATTGTTGCCCATAATTATGGCGATGTAAAACACGGATCCGTACAGAGTGATACCGTACCGAGTATTGCAACCCGCGTAAAGCACAATCTTAAAATACAAACCCCAACTTGTGTGGGTTATGACGTGCTTTTCGGATGTCCAGGATGGATAGAGGGAATGATACAGGCCTATGCATTTATAAAAGCAGGTATTGCGAAAAAATGCCTGGTTGTAGGTGCCGAAGCCCTTTCCCGTGTTGTGGATCCGCATGACAGGGATTCCATGATTTATAGTGATGGTGCAGGTGCTGCAGTAGTTGAAGCAACTGACGAAGTGGGCGGTATTCTGACGCATTTTAGCGCGACCTATGCTTTTGAGGAAGCACATTTCATCTTTTTTGGCGAAAGCAATAATCTAAAAAAGAAAGATAACCGCCGTTACATAAAAATGTATGGTAGAAAGATTTATGAATTTGCTCTAAACAATGTACCTGACGCAATGAAAACTTGCTTAGACAATAGCGGTGTTGGTATTGACGAAGTGAAAAAAATCTTTATTCACCAAGCCAATGAAAAAATGGACGAAGCTATCGTAAACCGTTTTTATAAACTTTACGGTAAAACCACTCCTGAAAAAATAATGCCCATGAGTATTAATAAATTGGGCAATAGTAGCGTGGCTACGGTACCAACACTTTTTGATTTGGTTTTAAATGGAGAACTCGAGGGGCATTCCATCCAAAAAGGTGATGTTGTGATTTTCGCGAGTGTTGGTGCGGGCATGAACATTAATGCGATAGTTTACAAACTGTAATGTACGAAGGTAAGTTTCCGAAAAAAAGATACAAACACACCCTCCTTTTTCTTAACGAAGTTATTTCCAAAGAAGAAAAAATACTCGATTTGGGCGTACCAAATCCGTTTTCAGAAATTCTTACAAAAGAAGGATTTAACGTTACAAACACTAAAGGCGAAGACCTTGACCTAGACACGAATATTGTAAAAACAGAGGAGTTTGAAGTGGTGACCGCTTTTGAAATCTTTGAACATTTGGTCTCTCCTTTCAATGTTCTGAATGATATTCAGGCCAAAAAACTGGTTGCTTCCGTGCCTTTAAAACTTTGGTTTGCGTCTGCTTATAGAAGTAAAACTGACAAATGGGACCGCCACTATCACGAGTTTGAAGATTGGCAATTTGATTGGTTGTTAGAAAAAGCCGGTTGGCGAATTGTGAAAAGTGAAAAGTTCACAAATCCCGTGAAAAAAATAGGGATACGGCCTATTCTTAGACGGATTACGCCACGCTATTATTTGGTTTACGCTGAAAGATTATAGCTATTGTTTTATTAATTTAAAACCTCTTAAATTTTCATTTTCGAAAGATATTTTTACAATATACTCTCCAACGGACAAATAAGAAACATCAAAAAAATTAGTTGCCATATTATCATAGCTGACAACCAATCGTCCGTTTATATCAAAAATTTGGATATTATCAACATCGGCTATATTATTTAGACTAAAAGAATTTTTAGATGGGTTTGGGTAAAGAAAAATTTCGTTTGACGAAGTATCGATTTCTTCAATAGAGAGAATCTCTCCTAGTCGTAAAATCCAAACAGCACCTTTTTGAAATCCAAATTCACTATCGCCATAAGCCCCTGTAATTATTGAAATTTCTCCATCTAAATCAACATTCAATGATACAGAATGACCAAAATAATCATCTTCATTTAGATTACCCTCAAACCCATTAAGCCCTTCCCCATATTTTTGAAAGCCATCAACAGTTCCATCATTATTAAGGTTTAATATATAAAATAAATTATCTGTACAACCCACTAACAATTCCGTTTTTCCATCCTCATTAATATCTGGAGCTAATCTTGAAGACTTCCCAAAACGAAGATCCTCAGTGAGTACTTCATTGAAGTTACCATCTAATTCGCTTATTTTTTGAGTTGATAACACAGTGCCATCTGAATTTAAAAAAAGTATATAAACCGCACCTTTATTTAAACCCCCATCATCATCTCGATAAGCCCCAACTGCTAAGTCGATGACTTCATCATTATTTAAATCTCCAATATTCGTAATTGACGATCCAAAATAATCCTGATAATCCAATTCAATATTTAAACCCCCACTTGTTGAACTTATTTTTTGATGGCTATTAACAGTAAAGTCTGAATTTAAAAAAAGAATCCAAACCGCACCTCTTTGATCACCGCCATCTCCATCTCTTCTTGCTCCAACTGCAATATCAATATTTCCATCAGCATTTAAATCTCCAATATTTTCAATATCACTGCCAAAAACATCCCAAACATCCAATTCACCTTGAAAATTTCCATGAATTTGATTTATTTTTTGATAAGAGAAAACTGTACCGTCTGAATTTAATGTAAGAATGTAAATACCTCCGAATCTATGCCCAGCTTCATTATCATATTCTGCCCCCACTGCAATTTCAATTAATCCGTCATTATTTAAATCTCCTAAATAACTTATTGATCTCCCAAAGTAATCCCATTCTATCATACTTGCATTAAAGCCACCTTCTTCTTCACTGATTTTTTGAACTGATTGGATTGATTTATCTTCATTCAAAAACATTATATAAATAGCCCCTTTATTTTCACCTCCATCATCATCTTGATTAGCTCCAATCGCAAAGTCTTCAACTCCATCTCCATTTAAATCTCCTATTCCTTCTACAGAATGACCAAACCAGTCTTCATTATCGAGATTATAAAACCCATTCATAGTTGCTTCTGAAATTTTACTATAAGATGTAACATTATATTCCTGAGAATAAATTAAATTCACAGTGAAAAAGAATATAAAAAAGAGTTTATAGGACATTTGATTTTAATTTATATTTAATAAAATTAATTATAATAATTGAATAAAAAAATTTACATAATCATACCCGCCCATAATGAAGAGGAATATCTTTCCGAAACACTGCAATCTTTGACTGAACAAACATTTCTACCAAAAAAAATTGTAGTGGTAAACGATGCTTCCACTGATAGTACGCAAAAAATAATTGATAAATTTTCAGAAAAATACAATTTTATTGAAGGTGTTTTTTACAATTCTGAAAAACTCCATGAGCCTGGAAGTAAGGTAGTCAATGCATTTTACATAGGTTTTGAAACACTTAACAATGATTTCGATATTATTTGTAAATACGATGCTGATTTAATTTTCCCTAAGAACTATTTAGAAAAAATTGTCACTGCTTTTAAAGACGACCCATCAGTTGGAATAGCTGGAGGGTTTTGTCATATAAAAAAAAATGGGGAATGGGTTTTGGAAAACCTCACAAACAAAGACCACATTCGCGGCGCTCTAAAAGCATATAGAAAAGAATGCTTCCAGAAAATTGGCGGTTTGCGAAACACCATGGGTTGGGACACCGTAGATGAACTACTCGCCAAATACCACGGCTGGAAAATAAAAACCGATACTTCACTACAAGTAAAGCATTTAAAACCTACTGGAAAAGTCTATTCAAAAACTTCAAAATATAAACAAGGTGAGGCCTTTTATAAAATGCGCTATGGTTTTTGGCTTACGTTTATTGCTTCGGGAAAATTAGCTGCCAAAAAAAACAACTTTCAATTTTTTATTGATTCAATGAAAGGTTATTCCAAAGCAAAAAGGGGAAAACTGGAATTTATCGTTTCAGAAAAAGAAGGAGCGTTTATTAGAAAGCTACGCTGGGAAAATATTTTGCATAAAATGGGGATTCGTTGATTCGTTAATTTATGATCTGGGATTTAAAAATTTAACAACACCTCCTTAACACTCCAAACCCTTTATATTCTCTATTTTTGCAAACTAAATTTTTTATTTAAAATGAAATTACGATTCCTCATCTTGCTCCTTTCATTTGCAACAATCTCAACTTCGTGTGTTTCCGTACAAGTAAGTGACAATAACATTACAGCTACTTCTCCGGAAATAAAAAAACCTAAAAACATCATACTTCTGATAGGCGATGGCATGGGCTTGAGCCAAGTTTCCGCAGCTATTTATTACAAAAATGGCAAACCAAACTTTGAACGTTTCGGAACCATCGGACTTATTAAAACTTCTTCGGCTAGTGATTTGGTTACGGATTCCGCCGCTGGTGCTACTGTTTTTTCGGCAGGAGTTAAAACATATAATGGGGCAATTGGAGTTGATAATGATACAATCCCTGTTCCCACAATTGTTGAGCTACTTTCCAAAGATGGTTACGATACTGGTATTGTTTCAACATCCTCCATTCAGCATGCCACTCCGGCAAGTTTTTATGCTCATGTAAAAAGCAGAAGAATGTATGAGGAAATTACAGAGTTTGCTCCAAATTCTGGTGTGAACTTTTTTGCTGGTGGTGGTCTTAAATTCTTTAATAAAAGAAAAGACGGTAAAGATTTATTGGCTGAAATGAAAGCCAACGGTTATGAAGTGATCACAGACCAACTTCCACAAACACCCAGTGAAAAAAATGAAATCATATTGCTTGCAGAAGACGGAATGCCTAAAATGAGTGAAGGTCGCGGTGATTTCCTTCCAGACGCAACCAAACTCGCTTTGGAAAAACTGTCAAAAAATGAAAAAGGATTTTTCCTGATAGTTGAAGGAAGCCAAATAGACTGGGGTGGCCACGACAATGATGCAGATTATTTAATACAGGAATTATTGGATTTTGATAAAACCTTGGGGGTTGCACTGGACTTCGCAAAACAAAACGGCGAAACGCTTGTGATTGTTACCGCAGATCATGAAACAGGTGGTTATACACTGGCTTCAGATGGAAAAGATTACAACAAAATAAAATCAACATTTTCCACAACTGGCCATTCTGCCACAATGATACCCGTTTTTGTTGAAGGTCCTGGCGCTTCCCATTTCAGCGGAATTTATGAGAGCAAAGAGATTTACCATAAAATGATGGACCTTTTGAAAAGGTGAATTTGTAAATCTGTTAATTTGTAACCTTCTAAAGGTACCGACCACTGAAATTCTTAACTTGCTTTTATAAAATACAGTGATGTAATTTTAGTACTTTAGCCAAAGTATCCGTTTTTATGAAGTATTTACAAGATATTGGTTCCTATTTTTTGATGATTAAAAAGGTGTTTGGCAGTTTTACCAAAACATCAGTTTTAAAGCACCTTATTTTTAAGGACATCAACGACCTTATTATAAGCTCTTTGGCCATTGTTGCTTTTATATCCTTCTTTGTAGGGGGCGTTGTGGCAATACAAACAGCTTTAAATATGGACAACCCCATTATTCCAGATAGTTTAATAGGTTTTGCAACAAGACAGTCAGTTATTCTGGAATTCGCACCTACTTTTATGTCCATAATTATGGCAGGTAAAGTAGGTTCATTTATTACCTCAAGCATTGGTTCTATGAGGGTAACGGAACAAATTGATGCCCTGGAGGTAATGGGTATTAATTCCTTGAACTACTTGGTTTTTCCAAAAATAGTTGCTTTAATGTTCTACCCTTTTGTTATTGTTCTTTCCATGTTCCTTGGAATTCTTGGAGGTTGGGTTGCCGGTGTTTATGGCGGCTTTACCAGTTCTTCTGATTTTATTACTGGACTTCAGGACGATTTCATTCCGTATCAACTATTTTATGCGTTTTTTAAAACCACTGTATTTGCATTTATTCTTGCCACTGTACCTTCTTGGCAAGGTTTTTATATGAAGGGTGGCGCGCTGGAAGTAGGTAAGGCAAGTACAAACTCATTTGTTTGGACCAGTGTGCTTATCATTGCAGCCAATTATATCATAACCCAACTAATGCTGAGCTGATGATAAAAGTAGAAGACGTACATAAAAGTTTTGGAGACGAAGAAATTCTGAAAGGAATAACCACAGAATTTGACAAGGGAAAAACAAACCTTATCATCGGTCAAAGTGGTAGCGGAAAAACCGTTTTGCTGAAATGTCTTCTCGGACTTTTCAAGCCTGAGCAAGGAAGAATTTATTATGAAGACAAAGCCATCCAGGATATGGATGATGAACAGCAGCGCAAACTTCGTGAAGAAATAGGGATGCTTTTTCAAGGTGGAGCACTATTTGATTCTATGACCATTGAAGAAAATGTGATGTTCCCTTTACGAATGTTCACAAAACAGAAAAAAGAAGATATGCTTAAGAGAGTTAACGAAGTACTTAAACGCGTTAACCTTGAAAACGTAAACAAAAAATTTCCCGCAGAAATCTCTGGTGGAATGCAAAAAAGGGTTTCTATTGCCCGTGCAATCGTAAACAAGCCAAAGTTTCTATTTTGTGACGAACCAAATTCAGGGCTTGATCCAAAAACAGCCACATTGATTGATACGCTGATTCAGGAAATTACCCATGAATACGATATCACCACCGTTGTGGTAACGCACGATATGAATTCGGTAATGGAAATTGGTGAGAAAGTGGTTTTGCTTAAACACGGAAAACTTGTTTGGCAAGGCACTAATCAGGAAATCTTCAAGACTGATAATGAAGATGTAACCAACTTTGTGTATTCTTCAGATCTTTTCAAAAAAATACGAGAAGTTCAGCTGAAAGAAGGATAATATCATTTTACGGATATTCCGAAACTTGAAGGGTATCCAACTTCAATTTAAATTTAAGCCAAGCCTCAATTTTTTTTAGGTCAGTTCTTCTTTCATTTGATGAAACACCCTTTTTCCATCTAATATTAATAACTGGAAGCGTATCTGTTTTTTGAAAGTTTGTAGTAATTTTATTTGAATAACTAAATGTTTCCACCCCTTCATAATTAATTTTCAGCTCCTCACTCAACTGTTTGAAAGGAACATTCTGAATTTTTATCAATGCAATTTCGTTTTCCAAAAAACGTATTTTTTCATCTTTATCCTGAATCAGTTGCTCGTTTTTCACATATAAATCTTCAAGTATTCCAGCTTTTATTTCACCGGATATCTTTGCCGCCATTTCACCACTTTGATCGGATCCTTGGTATATTCGCAAACGGGTTTCTTCCAAACTCTCTGTTTTTTCAAGTTTTTGCAACCACTCGTTTATTTTGTTTTGCGGAACGGGGCGACCAATCAAGTAAACATCAATGTTTTTTGATTTATAATTCTGGGTAAATTTTACTACTTCAGCACCTTCATATTGAATTATATTATTCACAAATTCCTTGGTTTTGTTCTCGAAAACTTGTTGGTCTAAGAGATTTATAAATAACCAAACACTCGGCACTATAACTGCAATAGCTATTAAGGAAGCAATTTGGGCGGTTCTTTTTCGTCTTTTGCTATTGGCATATCTCACCAATGGGAATTGTAAAATTTTTGAAACAATAAACGTGGAAAGGGCAATAAAAACTGCGTTAATAGAGAAAAGATACAGCGCACCAATTGCATAAGGCATATTACCAATTGCCAAACCATACCCCACGGTACACAATGGCGGCATTAAGGCCGTGGCGATAGCTACCCCAAAAATAACGCTGGCTATAGTGCCGCTTTTAGTTTTTGCAACAATTAGTCCCAAACCTCCAAAAATAGCTATCAATACATCCAAAATTGTGGGATATGTTCGTGCTATAAGCTCTGGGGTTTCTTCGGTAAGTGGTGAAAGTTTAAAATATAGAAATGCCGTGAGCACACTCAGAAAAACCATCACCCCAAGGTTTATCATTGATCGCCGTAAGGTTTCAACATCGTTTATTGCCACAGATAAACCAATACCCACAATAGGTCCCATCAATGGCGAAATAAGCATTGCACCTATCACAACAGCGGTACTACTAACGTTAAGTCCAATAGACGCAACAAAAATGGAAAAAATAAGAATCCAAGCAGTGTGCCCTTTAAATGAAATATCCTTTTTTACGGAGTCAATAGTAGCGTCACGGTCGGTTTCTGAACGAATATCAAATAATTCGCTCATAAACTTCTTGATGCTTTCCCAAGTGTTGAGCTTTATATTATTGAACTCTTCATCGTTCGGAGTTACTTTTATGTCGTTATTGTTTTCTGACTGTTCCATCTACAAATATTTTTTACCAAATTTATTAGAAACCTCTTTCAAAAGCTCTTTTATTTCTTGCTCCTTCTTCTTTGGAAATAAAAGTAGTACGTCTTCTTTATCAACTACAATATAGTTTTCAATTCCATCCAGAACAACCAGTTTTTTAGTATTTGTAAAAACTACATTGTTTTTGGAATCTTTTAAATATGTTTCAGCATTTACGACGGAATTATTGTCTTTATCTTTTTCCAATTTATCGTAAAGTGCCCCCCAAGTGCCCAAATCGTTCCAATCAAACGTTGCCCTTTTTAAATATACATTGTTTGCCTTTTCAAGGATTCCATAATCTATGGAAATATTTTCTGCTTCGGGATAATTCATCTCAATGAATTGTTTTTCTTCGGAAGTATTTAAAACTTCCATTCCTTTTGAAAACAGTGAATTCATCTCACTCAAATGGTTTTCAAAAGATGCCAGGATACTTTTAGCGCTCCAAATAAAGATACCCGCATTCCAAAGAAAATTTTCAGCAGCGAGAAATTGTTTTGCTGTTTCATAATCTGGCTTTTCTCGAAATTGTTTCACTTTTTTTATTTCTGAAACATCATTTTTATCACTTTCAATATAACCATAACCTGTATTTGGAAAGCTTGGTTCTATGCCCAAAGTGAGCAAAATGTCCTCTTTTTGTGCTGCATCAAAACAGGCCTGAACGTCTTTTGCAAAGGCATTCTCGTCTTCAATCCAGTGGTCGCTTGGCGCCACGAGCATCAATGCGTTCGGATTTTCTTTTTTTATTTTTAAAGCCGATAGTAAAATACATGGTGCGGTATTGCGCATTGCGGGCTCTAAAACCAATTGTTCTTTTGAAATTTCTGGTAATTGCTTTAATGTAATTTCCTGATACATTTCATTGGTAAGAATGTATATGTTTTCCGACGGGATAATTTTGTTTAGTCTGGAAAATGTTTTTTGCAGCAGCGTTTGCCCAGTTCCCAGCATATCGTGAAACTGTTTGGGAAATGCTTGGGTGCTCACAGGCCAAAATCGCGATCCGATTCCACCTGCCATAATTACTGCGTAATAATCTTTGTTCATTCAAAAAAGGTTTAAAAAGTTTAGGAGGTTTAAAAGTTTAGTTGGCATACTAATTACTCATTTGTTTAAAGTTCAAATTCTAAACTTATAAACCCTCTCAACTCATTTCAAAAACTCTACTTCTGCATTTGGATTGAAAAGATACGTTCTTCCAGTAGCAACTTCCAAACATTCAAAACGTTTTACACGTTGCTTTCCACGCTTAAAAATCTTGCCGTTGTACAATCTAAAGTGCGCGCCAAAAGGTATTTCAAATATATAGTTTTTATCATTCTCTGGGTCAAACTGCTTTAAAGCCAAAGCAAGGCTCGCATCCGTATCGCTGGAAGCTTTCGGGTTTTTGAAATGGCGCGCCAACAAAGGCAATAACTGGCTGGGGAAAACCTCAGGCCTTAAAAAGGGAAGCATCAATAACTGAAAGGTACGCTTCCACTCCAGTCCATGCGGTTTTATAAGTCTTCCATATTTTGTGAAGGCTTCCAAATGTGCTATTTCGTGAACAAGGGTAATTAAAAAACGGTATTTGTTCAGTGATGCATTCACTGTAATTTTGTGCTGGCCATTGGGCATTTTTTGGTAATCTCCATGGCGGGTAACCCTTTCATTTACAATTTTAAGATGAACGTTGTGCGTTTTTATCAACTCAAAAGTTGATGACACTGAAGCTTGGGGAATGTATTTTTCAAGAATCTCTGTCATAAATCAAGGCGTTGAGCTAGAAACTTGAAGAACTTTTCCGTTATAAAATTTATTCCCACTAAGGGAAAAGTCCATTATATACTGCGCCATTTCACTTGCTAAAAGTGGGGCTTTAAAACCCGGGAAGGCTTCTTCCAGCATTTCAGTTTGCACAGCGCCCAAAGCCAAAACGTTGAAAGATGGACCGGTTTCTTTGTATTCTTCTGCCAGCAATTCGGTTAAGGTTATTAATGCGCCTTTGCTGCTGCTGTATGCACTCAATCCTGGAAATTTCACGCTTCCCTGTATTCCGCCCATACTGCTTATGTTTACTACGTGTCCATCTTTTTTCATAAATGGAAGTACAATTTGCATCAATGAAGCAACACCAAAAACATTTACATCATAACATCTTTTAAATTCTTCGGAAGTGATTTCAACAAATGGTTTATTTACCAAAAATCCAGCATTGTTTATTAAAATATCAACAGGCTTCATTCCAGTTTGTAGATACGCTGAAAGTTTTACGATTTCAGCTTCGTCAGCAATGTCAAATTTGAGCGCTGTTACGTTTTTGAGTTTTAAATCTGAAACGGGATTTGAATTTCGTGAAAGTGCCAAAACATTGTGTCCAGCTTCGGAAAAAAGTTTTACCATTTCAAACCCAATGCCTCGGGAAGTACCTGTGATTATTATATTTTTCATCTTTTAAATATACACAAATCCCGATAGATTCACCAAAATGGAAGCTATCGGGATTTTAATTAATCATCAATTTTTTTACACAAACATCGTCACAGGATTCTCAATATACTGTCGTAAGGTTTGAAGGAATTTTGCTCCAGTTGCCCCATCCACAGTTCTGTGATCGCAAGCCAAGGTTACAATCATCGTATTTCCAACTGCAATCTGTCCGTTTTTCACAACCGGTTTTTGAACAATAGCTCCAACAGATAAAATTGCAGAGTTTGGCTGATTTATAATAGAAGTGAATTCGGTAATTCCAAACATTCCAAGGTTGGAAACCGTAAACGTGCTACCTTCCATTTCCTGTGGAGTTATTTTTTTATTGCGTGCTTTTCCAGCAAGTTCTTTTACTTGGCCGCCTATTTGTGAAAACGTCATTTGGTCTGCAAATTTCAATACAGGAACCAATAAACCTTCATCAACAGCAACAGCAACACCTATGTGAATATGCTTGGCGATTCTTGTAGCTTCTGGCGTCCATTGACTGTTTACCTGCGGATGCTTTCTCAGAGCCATCGCACAAGCTTTTATAACCATATCATTAAAAGAAATTTTCACATCCGGATCAGCATTTATCGCTTCACGTGCGGCGATTGCATGGTCCATATCCAACTCAACGGTCAAATAATATTCTGGCGCAGAAAATTTAGATTCGCCCAAACGTTTAGCTATAGTTTTACGCATTTGGGAATTTTTCACTTCCTCAAAACTTTCAGTCCCAACGGGAACATAAGCTTGTCCACCGCCGGCAGCTGGCTGGTAATTTTCAATATCGCTTTTAACTATACGTCCATTTTCGCCACTTCCGCGAACTTGGCGCAAGTTGATTCCCTTCTCCTCAGCTAATTTTTTAGCCAAAGGCGAAACGAAAATGCGACCTTCATTTGTGGTTTGTGAAGATTCAGATTTTCCTTCGTTCTCCGAAGCTTTAGCGGAGGATGAACCTTTGTCCTCCGAAACTTTAGTGGAGGGGGATTCTTTTTTAGAATCGTTATCTAAGGTTTCTTTTTCTTCTTTTTTATCTTCGGAAGTATTCTCTTTTTTATTCGAAGATTTTCCGCTTTTTTTAAAATTTTCAGCAATCCCAGAAACATCTGTTCCTTTTGGACCGATGATAGCTAACATTGTATCAACAGCAGCCGATTCTCCTTCACCAACACCTATTTTTAAAAGGGTTCCGGAATAGAATGACTCAAATTCCATTGTGGCTTTATCGGTTTCAATCTCTGCAAGAATATCACCTTCTTCCACTTTATCACCTTCTTTTTTAAGCCAAGCAGCAACCGTTCCTTCAGTCATCGTATCGCTCAAACGCGGCATTGTAATTACCTCAACACCTACGGGAAGCTCAGTTTTTTCAGAATTTGCGGATTCATCATTTTTATCTGAATCGTTTTCAGTTTCTTCATCAGAAGATTTTTTCTTGTCTTCTTTTTTATTGGAAGCTTCTGGTTCATCTTGTGATTTTCCTTTGTCCTCCGAAGCTTCAGCGGAGGAGGATCCATCAATCAATTTTGAAATATCCTCGTCCTTTTTCCCTATAATCGCCAATAGTGAATCTACTTTGGCAGTTTCACCTTCATTAATTCCAATATGAAGTAAAGTTCCTTCATAAAAAGATTCAAACTCCATTGTAGCTTTATCGGTCTCAATTTCGGCAAGAATATCACCTTCTTTTACGGTGTCGCCCACTTTTTTAAGCCAGGTTGCTACCGTTCCTTCTTCCATCGTGTCGCTCAATCGCGGCATGTTTATTACTTCTGCCATTTCTTATAATTTATCTGATAAAAAGGGATAGTCTTCCTGCTCGTAAACCGTATCGAACATCACGTTTTTCTCTGGATATGACGATTCTTCGGCAAATTTTTCGCATTCGTCCACCAAATCTTTCACCCTTTGATCAATCTTTTTAATTTCAGCTTCAGTTGCCCATTTGTTCTCATAAATCTGATGAAGCACATAGCTAATTGGATCTTCTTCCTGCTTTTTCGCAACTTCCTCTTTAGTCCGGTAATGCTGGGCATCACTCATGGAATGTCCTCTATATCGGTATGTACGTAATTCCAAAAATGTTGGGCCATCACCACGGCGGGCACGTTGAATCGCTTCGTCCATTTCCTTTGCAACCACTTCGGGTTTCATAGCATCTACTGGTTTGCAAGGCATTTCATAGCCCAAACCAAGTTTCCAAATATCTGTATGGTTTGCGGTACGTGCTACGGAAGTTCCCATTGCATACCCATTGTTTTCAACGCAAAAAACTACTGGAAGTTTCCAGAGCATTGCAAGGTTGAAAGTTTCATGAAGCGCCCCTTGGCGGGTTGCGCCATCGCCCATATAGGTGAGCGTTACGGAATCTCTGTCAAAATATTTATCGCCAAAGGCCAGGCCAGCTCCAAGTGGAATTTGTCCACCCACAATACCGTGGCCACCATAAAAACGATGCTCTTTGGAAAAAATATGCATCGAGCCACCCAAACCTTGCGAGGTTCCAGTGCCCTTTCCATATAGCTCTGCCATTACTCTTTTAGGATCCACGCCCATCCCAATGGGTTGTACGTGATTTCTGTAAGCGGTTATCATACGGTCTTTGGTAAGATCCATAGCGTGCAAAGCACCTGCCAAAACGGCTTCTTGACCGTTGTAAAGGTGGAGGAAACCCCTTACTTTTTGATTGATATATACTTGCGCTAGTTTATCTTCAAACTTACGCCAAAAGAGCATGTTCTCGTACCAATCCAGATACGTTTTTTTTGTGATTTTCTTCATCTATCTGCTATAAGGTTTTCCCAAGGGAAAATTTATTAAACGGATAACAAAAATAGCACTTTAAATATAGAAAATACAAATTCCAAATCCCAAAAACCAAATTGGGGACTCGGGATTAGCTAATTCGAAAATCGTTGCGTTTTAAAAATAAAGTTGGGTGTTCCAGAACCCTATCTTTGAAGGGGCCTAGGGGATGCTTTTAAAGATATTTCGCATCAAAGCCAAGTGGCAGCAAATCCATTACCGAAGAAACTTTTACAATTTTTCCCGTTTCGCCCATAAAATAAATGGCAATTGGTGATTTTTGCTTTTGCTCATATTCTGCCATAGATTGGCGACAAGCGCCGCAGGGACCAATTGGTTCAGATAGTACTTGGCTGTTAGAACTGGCAGAAATGGCCATGGCCTTTATTTCTTCATTTGGAAAAAGAGCGCCTGTATGAAATATGGTAACTCTTTCTGCACAAAGACCCGAAGGATAGGCCGCATTCTCTTGATTGTTGCCAACTGTAATTTCACCTGAAGATAGTCGAATTGCCGCCCCAACCCTAAAACGTGAATAAGGCGCATAAGCATTTTCACGTGCTTGCTGCGCCTTATTCATTAATTCTTGAATGTCTTTTGGAAGCTCTAAAACGGTTTCAAAAACTTCCAGTTGAATTTCAATTTTTTGTATTTTCATTTTAAGTTTAAACGTTTAATTGTTTATGGGTTTAATTGATATATTTTTCTTCAGTTAAACTTTTAAACACTTAAACAACTCAACATATAAACTTTTCTAGTATTCGTCGTATGTATCGCCAAAGTTAAAGGTCAAACCAAAACGAAGGGTTCCGTCCAATGGGCTGTTTGCCAATGCAGACGTAGAGAACAAATATGAAATGTCAATATTGATTGCAGTATATCGGAAACCTGCTCCAAGTGTAGCAAATTGTCTACCACCCTTCATATCACTTTCATGAAAATAACCCCCTCTAAATGCGAAAACATCTTGATACCAATATTCAGCACCCAAAGCCCAAGTAAATTCCTTTAGCTCTTCGCTAAAACCGCCTGGGGCATCACCAAAAGATTTAAACATTCCTGAAATGAAAGTTATATCATTGTATTCTTCATTTGTTTGAGCTCTTTCTTCCGCAGTGATTTCACCATCGCCGTTGATATCTGGATCTTGACGTGTTGGCACCAATAATTTGTTTACTTGCCCTGAAACACCTATTTTGTTGTATTCATCAAGTATAAAATCAAAACCACCACCAAGGGCTAAGTTTGTTGGCAAGAAGCTTTCAGAACCTACTTCGTCATACTTTAGTTTTGGACCAATGTTTGAAATATCGAAACCCATTCTCCAACGACCGTCAAAATCATTATAAGGTATTTCTTCACTTTGATAATACCCAGCAATATCAACTGCAAATGTATTTGCGGCAGTAGCATCAGCAACAGCAGATTGCAGTTTCAAATCTGAACGAATGTAACGTCCTGCAACAGCCATAGAAAAACGCTCACTCAACCTAAGTGAATAGGAAACATCAAACATAAGTTCGTTGGGTTTTACAATAAGTGGTTCTTGTTCTGCTGTTTCACGAAGTTCTATTTCCCCATTGCTGAAATAACGAAAACTTGCGGCAACAGCACTACGTTCGTTCAAACGATTATAGTAAGTAAGATTACCCAAAAATATATCGTTAACCAATTTGTTTAAGTAAGGAGTGTAAGTTACACCAATACCTTGTTTAGACAATGAAAAAGCATATTTTGCAGGGTTCCATTGTTGTGAAAAGGCATCAGCGGAAGTTACAACACCTATATCTCCCAAACCACCCGAACGCGGATCGGCTCCTATTAACAAAAATGGAACTCCTGTAGTAATAGGATTAAAGTTTTCAATATCGTCTTGCGCTATAGATTTAAAAGCCACAAGGCCTATCAAAATTGGAATAAGTATTTTCTTCATAAAAGTTAATTTTGAGCAAATATAAATTTAATTTTTAAAGGATGACGAGTTTCTCAAATTTTTCAACCCGCTGATTGGTTAACGTAGATCTTACAGTTATCTTATATACATAGACACCTTTTCCGATACGGTCGCCAAAATCGTCACGGCCGTCCCACGTAATTTCACGACATAAATAACTGCCCGATGGCGGTAAAGTGGCGTTTTTGGTCCAGACTACTTTTCCTGTAACAGTAAAAATCTGCACCTGCACATCCAGTGTTTCGTCGGGTCTGTTGTGGTTGAACCAAAACTCCGTATAATTTACAAAAGGGTTTGGATAATTGAGCACTCGGCTAATCTCAAGGTTTCCGCTGCCGGCAACAATAAACTGGATTTCGGCGGTGGAGGAGTTGTTGTAAACGTCCCAAGCTTTTAAAGTGAGCGTGTGTAGGCCATCTTCTAAATCGCGAAATTTAAAATGGGTTTTCCCTTTTGTATAATCGTCCACCTCAGCTTGGTAAAATTCATTCAGAATGAATGGATTGGATTCATCACCATCTAAAATTGCTACAATATCATGGCCAATTCCGCTGGCGGTGTTTATTCCATTTGGATCTTCCAGCTTGGCAAGCAACATTGGTGAATCGTCCGTAATTCCTCCAGAGACAAAACTTTCATCGTTCATATAAAGCTTAATCAATGGACCTTCGTTATCCTCGGGTGCATTTTCATTAAGACCACCTACATCTATATCAAGGTTTACCCCTGTTTGGTCTTCCAGAATATTGTCTCTTTTGGCATAAAGACTCACTCTTCCTTTGCCTACAGGAATTTGAATATCACGCGGCACGACGAATTCAAATTCAAAAACACCATTCGAAATTGTTGCTTGTCCATTGAAAAGACCTTCACCTAAATTTATAAAATCCATAAATATATTGTGATTGTCATTGTCCAAAGTTCTCCGTATTACATTTTTGTCAAATATTTTGGCCTCAAGAACACCGTTGTAATCTGACATTAATGTGCCAGAAGTATTGACTACCTCGCCTTCTATTTTAATTTTGCTCAATGCCTTCAAAGTATCTGTGGCCTGTGCAATTGGCACCCCGTTTAGTTTAGTGAGGCGTATGTTTCTTTTAGGAAAAGCGAGCGGCATTGCAGGGTCGCCAATATAAAATACTACGCGCCTTGTGGTGGTGGTCATTTCCGTCTTTGAAATACGGAGGCCTTCCGCAGGTGGTTCTGGTGTTTCTGTATCAAAACCAAAAAGTTGATTTGCCAAACGTTCGTTGAAATCAACTCCAACATTAATGAATACAGCCCTTGTAGTAGTTACCAATGAAATTGCACCACCATCTTTATTGTGATAAGTAAGTTCCCCTGCCGTAATCCGTAAAGGGTTGTCAAATTTTGTGAACTCACACGTAACAGTTATAATACAGGGCAGATTGTTATTGTTTTTTAGTTCTTGCGCTGCTTCTTTAGTATAAATGGCTTCGTGGGCCAAACCATCTTCCCCCCCATGACCAAAATAATCTATAATTACGGCTCCGGCCTCTATAGCTGTTTTAATGGCGTCATTAACCTCCGGATAACGATTACCTCCTGCAGAAGCTTCTTGTTGGTATGCATCTGCATGTATTTTTTTAACGTTTATAAAGGGTTTTTTTACTGAAATAGTATCGCCAAGAGCATCCAGTTGTTTTTCTAAAATATCTTCAGTAGGCACATCAACATCATCTGAAATAAGTACAAAATTGTTACGCCAATTGCCATAGGAAGAACTTTCACTATACCTTATAATTTTGTCCACCATTGCGTTTGCCAAGGAAACATTATCTGCAATAATTCTTCCCATTGCTATGTCAAGCCTATCAATATCGGCAGAACCACCAGAGCCTATTGTGCCTTCCGAAGGGTCCATATTACCAAAGAAATCGTCAGACATAAAAGAAACAGCTATGCTTGTTCCTAAAAGCGTTTGGAAGGTTGGAACGTTATTATTGTTGTTGGCAAGCCTGTTTTTATAGTCTATGGAAGCATCTCCCATTATTCCAACATATTTTATACGTTTTGATTCTGTGGATGCATTGTAGTAAACATACCTTATAAAATTTCGGATAGCACTGATTTCCTGTCTTCCGGAGCTAAATTCTTCATAAATTTTATCTGTTGTCACCACTTTCACATTAAGCCCTTGAAGTTCTTTGTTATGCTGGGCCAAACGCAATGCCGGCTGAATAAGAAATGGAGGGGCAATAATAATGTAATCCACATCTTTAAAATTGCCTGATTCGTCCTTGAATATGGTTCCCTTTAAATTTTGATTTTGAACTGTTGATTGAGCGATTTTGATGGGAATGTAATAATTATTGGGATTCACAGCCACATACTTACGCACTTCGCCAAGAGTTTGCTTAAAGCCGAAAGATGGAGCATTGCCTTCGTTTTGTTTTGAGGTAATTAACTGGAAATCGGTCACATCCCAAACCTGTGAAAATTCGGTTGCGTTACTTATTTGGTATTCTCCCACTCCCGCAAGGTTAGCCGCGTCGTTATATTGAAAAGCCAACTGACCTCCTGCCCCTTTTAATTGGCGTACTGCCCAAAGCCCAATATAGTCCAGATAGCCAATACTGGATGGATTGCCGGCATTGTTGTAAGCCAAATCTACATTAACCACAGCATTGTTTGCAGGAACTTCAACATCTATAAAGTCCATACTCAGCAGTCCGCTTTCCCCCAATCGTGAAAAATTAAGAGGATCCAAACTAGTGCTATTTATGGTTACCGCCAAAGAAGTATCACTTTCGGAAGCAGCAGCGCCCTTTACTATCAGCCTCATGGGTTTTCCGGTTACAATATTTAGAAATTCAAAACTATAGCTTTGTTCACTTTCAATATCAAAACGGTTTCCAAACCACTTTCTCCCCAACTTAGTTGGACTTATTTCATCAATTTCGTGAAATTGGTAATCATCAAACTCATTGATGTTAAATTCAACATTACCCGTAGGTTCAACCATGGGAATCACACGTTTTCCAGGAACTCCACCTGCAGTAACATAATAATAGGAGTCGTCACTATACGGATTTATGTTAGAATCGTTCTCTTCCACATAACCTTGGGTACTAGTGCCATAAAACAAGATGAAATCGCCTCCATCAAAACTGCCGTCCTGTTCACCTGAAACTTGTATAGCATTCTCGGGAAGATCAAAAAAACGTGTTTGATCATTTCGAAGAGGCAAAGTTTGACCTCCATTGCCATAAACTTTAAGGCTTCTGGGGTCAATACCGTCTGTATTCATCCCCAAACTGTTCAGGAAATTTTTGTCCAATTTATGAACCCCAGTATTTTCAACCTTAAACTTAAACCATTGTCCTGTGGCTAAGACTGAATTAGTTAGTGGCGGCGGATTATTCCTATTTTGCGGCCCATAGTTATAATTAACATCAAAAGAAAGAACCTTTTGGTAGCTTCCGTTGTTTTTTATTATTGGCGAAATACTAAAAATTGTGTAAAGCACATCCCTCGCCATAGTACTTGCAATGTGGTATTCAAGTTTGTTTGGTAATGTTTCGGGAGTGATTTTTTTTAATTCTTCGGAAGAAATAGGCCCAAAACGAACATTGGTAACAGCTAATGAATTTTTATCCGCATATGCTGCGTCCTTCCATTGGGTAGTATATAGAACAGTGTTTTTGTCCATTTGAAGCTTCAGTCTTTCCAAAGCCATCTCATTGGATGAAACCGCAGACTTATTAGCACCAAAAGTTTCGGTAGCAGCATTTGTACCGCCCCAATATATATTTATACTTTTTGACTGAGCCTTTCCCAAAAAAGGCATTGCAAACAAAACAGAAAGAAGTATCGCTTTTCTCATTAGTACCATTAACGCTTCAAATATACACTTAGTATAGGGCAACATTTTAAAGTTTTTCAGCAAAATGATATTAGGATAATAATTTTAAAACTAATACGTTTGCATACGGGATTGGTCATAAAACCTTTTAAAACCCCACAGCGCAATAATAACAAAATATTATTGTGTTTTTGTCGTTAATTACTATATTGCGAACCCAATTTTATCATATTTGAATCTATGATGTTAAGAAAAAACCTAGCATTAAAGCTATTTGTTACTGTAATAGCAGCCTCACTCCTTGTAGGTTGCAACAAAACGAGAGACTACAAAAACAGCTCCCGCGCCACAGGCTGGAAGATGAACGCCAAAGAAGGTGGTTTCCAGTATGATCCAAAAACCAAAGAACAAGAAACAGGGCCAGGCCTTGTATTTGTTGAAGGTGGAACGTTCACTATGGGACGGGTTCAGGACGATCCAATGCATGATTGGAACAATTCTCCAAACCAACAGCACGTTCAATCTTTTTATATGGATGAAACCGAAGTAACCAACTTAATGTATCTTGAATACTTAGATTGGTTAAAGAAAGTTTTTCCTCCATCTGACGAAAATTACAGAAAAATTTATGAGGGTGCCGTTCCAGATACCCTTGTATGGAGAAACCGCTTAGGGTTTAACGAAGTAATGACAAACAACTATCTCCGTCACCCAGCTTATGCTGAATATCCTGTAGTAGGTGTTAGTTGGATTCAAGCTGTTGAATTCAGTAACTGGAGGACAGACCGCGTTAACGAAATGGCTTTGGAAACTGCTGGAGTAACATCCCGTAACGCTCGTTATGATGCTAAACCAGGTGAAACATTTAATACAGAAACGTATTTAAATGCTCCTACATTAACCTACGGAGGAAATGATTCTATTACGCGAGGTGGAAAAAAATCTGAAGCCATTGCTAAAAGAAGCAAAGACAGTACAAACTTATATATTCAACGTAAAGATGGAATCTTAATGCCAGGCTACAGGCTTCCTACAGAAACAGAGTGGGAATATGCAGCACTTGGTCTAGTTGGCCTTCGTAACTACAATGTTTACAGAGGAAAGAAAAAATATCCTTGGGAAGGACAATACACCCGTTCTGGAAAAAGAAGATCTCGTGGTGACCAATTGGCTAACTTTAAACAAGGTGATGGTGATTATGGTGGTATAGCAGGCTGGAGCGATGACGGTGCCGATATTACTGCTGAAGTAAAATCTTACGAACCAAACGATTTTGGCCTTTATGATATGGCTGGAAACGTTGCTGAATGGGTTGCCGATGTATATCGTCCAATTGTTGATGATGAATTTAACGACTTCAACTATTATCGCGGAAATGTTTACACCAAAAACGCCATTGGCGAAGATGGAAAAGTGAAAGTAGTTACTATGGACTCTATAATTTATGACACTTTGAGCAACGGAAAGATTATTGCACGCAACCTGCCAGGAGAAATTCTTCAGGTGCCTGTTGATGAAAACGAAACGTATTTAAGAACAAACTTCTCTGAAAGCGACAACCGCGATTATAGAGATGGAGATAAAGGTTCATCACGTTACTATCAATCTTTCGCCGATGATGAAAGCGAAAGTGGTGATGGCAGCAACCGTATGTACAACTCTCCTATTCACAAAGTAGATGCAGACAGCACAGGCGAATTAGATCGTCGCTATGACAAGTCTTCTAGCAGAACAACTTTGGTTGACAATGAAGTTCGTGTATACAAAGGTGGGTCTTGGAGAGATAGAGATTATTGGCTAGACCCTGCACAAAGACGTTATTTCCCTCAGGATATGGCAACAGACTATATTGGGTTTAGATGCGCAATGAGCCGCGTTGGCTCAAAATCCAAAAAAGGAAAACGCCCAAGAAACTAAAACTTCAAAATTTATAAAAACAGCCCTCCCTGGTATACAGCTTCGGAGGGTTTTTTAGTATATTTATTTTATGAATATAGAATTGCTCCACAAACATTTTATGGAAAGCAGCGGTGTTTGCACGGACACCCGCAAAATTTCCCAAAACTGTATTTTTTTTGCACTTAATGGCGAAAATTTTAATGGTAATCTTTTTGCTCAGGAAGCATTGGACAAAGGCGCAAGAAAGGTAATTGTTGACGAAGGAGCTTTTCATAAAAATTCCGGTGAAACCATTCTTGTTGAGAACGTTTTGTTGACGCTTCAGCAATTAGCAAGATTTCATAGGGAATTTCTTGGCCTTCCTATTATCTCTTTAACGGGAAGCAACGGAAAAACCACTTCCAAAGAACTTATAAATGCGGTGCTTTCCCAAAAATTTAGAACCGTTGCCACGAAAGGAAATTTAAACAACCACATTGGAGTTCCATTGACTTTACTAGAAATGAATAAGGAAACTGAACTTGGTATCGTGGAAATGGGCGCTAACCATTTGGGCGAAATAAAAATGCTGAGCGAAATAGCAGAACCGGATTATGGCTATATTACCAATTTTGGCAAAGCACATTTGGAGGGTTTTGGAAGTGTTGAAGGTGTGATTAAGGGCAAAACCGAGCTTTATCAATTTCTGAAAAAACACAACAAAAAACTTTTTGTGAACGCAAATGACCCAAAACAATTAGCTAATTCTGAAGGAATTGAGCGTATTACTTTTGGTACACCACAAAGTGATTTCGATGTAAAATTATTGGACAGTACGCACCACCTTTTAATGGAATTCAATGGAATACAGATACAGAGCAATTTAGTGGGTGCTTATAATTTTGCAAATCTTTCCGCTGCAATTGCCATTGGAGCGTATTTTAATGTTTCACCTGAAAAAATTAGAGCTGGAATTGAAGGTTATTTCCCCTCCAACAATCGTTCACAATTGATGGTTAAAGGCACAAACACCATTTTGATGGATGCCTACAACGCAAATCCCACTAGCATGATGGCTGCACTGGAAAACTTTAAACAGGCAAATGGCAACAATAAAATAATGTTTTTGGGTGATATGTTTGAATTGGGCAAAGTGGCAGAAACAGAGCACCAAATCATCTTAGATTTTTTAACAGAAAACCCTTTTGGAAACGTATTTTTCGTCGGCAGCAATTTTTTTAAAGCAAGTAGCGACGCCTCTCATATAAAGCAATTTAAAACTTTTGACGAATTGAAAGCTGCCCTTGACAACAATCCCCCAAAAAATGCGACCATCTTGATCAAAGCTTCGCGTGGAATGGCTTTGGAAAGAATCCTGGATGTTATTTAAAATTATTGAAAATAACTATAAGCAAATTCCAAACTTTCAATAACCACAGTTTCATTATCAGAATTTAAATCCGAAACCATCCATTTTACAGGATAGGCATTTGAAAACTTCCACGATTTGAGAGGGGTTCTATCAGTATCTAACAAATTTATAACTATATCTTTGGGCTTTATGGAATCTTCCGGATTGCCATTAAAAGTATTCATACACCAAATAACAAGTTCAGAATCTTTTGATGCTAGTCCTCTTTTTAGCACTAAGTTTGAATATTTTAAAGTAGTTGGAACACGATGCTCGAAATTATTATTTCCGCCTTCTGCAATTTCTTCTGTACCCATTTCCATTGTAATTCCAGAGATTTCTTTAAAAAAAACCTCATCTTCTCCCGGTGTGTTAATAAGGCTTAGTTGAAAATAAAATGCAACGGGAGAGAAAATATCCATTAGGAACCATTTTTAATTGTTAATCCTTCATGATTGAGTTCCAAAGTTTCAACAGCAATTTCGGTAGCGTCAGCCTCTGAATTGATGGTTAATATTTTCGTGGGCCAAGCGTTTGCTAATGTCCAACTCATAACCACACTACCTGCTTCGTCCATTAGTTGTATAGTAACGGTTTCTCTTTGAATGTTATCCATTTTTATGGAGTCATGCCATCTCCAGAAATTATTGTCGTTCACAAAAATGCCTTTCTTTAGGGTTACACTTCCAGATTTTGCAATACCCGGCATTTTTATCGTAGTAAATAGTTTACTATCACCGTGCCTGTATTCTATGGGCTGTGTTTCTGTTTCCAAACCCGAAACTTCTTGAAAGGCAACTTCATTACCCTGTGAACCTAATCGTACCAAAAAGTGAAATTTGGGTATAGGCCAAGTATCGTCTTGCATTTCTCCTGCCATTTTATATAGTTTAAGAGTGATTATATAATATTAGTAATTAAAAAACTTAGTTCCTATAAGTAGTACTACGTAAATTTACTTTAGCAAAAAACCCGAAGAGTATTCCTCTTCGGGCTTGAAAATTAAGAATTCTTCAAATTTCTATTATTGTGGGTCATACTGGATTCGAACCAGTGACTTCCACGTTGTCGACGTGACACTCTAAACCAACTGAGTTAATGACCCTATTTTTTTAAGTACCAAAATACAAATAACAAATTCCAACCAAAAAAATTATTTGTCAAATTTTTTGATGGGTTTCTTTTTTATCATTCCTCCTTTAGCATCTTTAACGGAAGTCATAATTATAAATGCTTGGTTATCTATTTTATCTACTTCTGTTTTAAGTTTGCTCATTTCCAAACGGGTGATTACGGTATAAACAACATCAACAGGTCTTCGCGTTTCGCCATTTTTGGCAAATCCATTTTCTGCTTTAAAAATTGTACAACCACGCCCCATCTTTTCGATGATAGCGAGACGTATTTCTTCACTATACTCAGAAATTATGGTGATTCCCATAAATTCTTCAATACCGTCAATCACAAAATCTACTGTTTTTGAAGCGGCGAAATACGTAAGGATTGCATAGAGTGCAATTTCTGTGGAAAGAAAATAGGCTGCTGTCATAAAAATCATAACGTTGAAAATCAATATCACATTCCCTACGGTAAGACTAGTTTTCCGACTGATAAATATTGCTAAAACCTCCGTGCCATCAATGATAGCTCCACCACGAATTGCAAGTCCTATCCCCAAGCCCAAAAAGAGACCTCCAAAGGCAGCTATTAATATTTTATCATCTGTTATTTGAGGATAAGGTATGAATGCAACGGCTAATGCCAAAAACACAATACCCAATACGCTTTTTATGGCAAACCTTTTCCCAATGGAGAAATAGGCTAGTATTAAAAAAGGAAGGTTAAAACACACAAGCAAAAGCGGAAGCGAAACTTCGGTAAGTTCATTTATCATTAGCGAAATACCGGTTACGCCACCATCAATAAAGGCACTGGGCATTAAAAATCCTCTAAGACCGAAAGAAGCAGCAATTACCCCCAGAAGAAGGTAGAAAAAATCCCCTATTTCATGTTTCAATTCAACCTCAACATTTTTTACATGCTTATCAAAAGGCACATTATGCTTAGCGCCCTTTTTGTTCTTTTGGCGATTTTGGACAATCTTAATTATTAAATTGTGGAAAAAGGGAGTCATGCATTCTTGTTTTGCTCAAAGTTAACTTTATTAAAAGTATTTTTGAGAGAAGAAATAAAATTCTGAGGATTTAATTCATAAAAAAACCGAAGCTTTCACTTCGGTTTTTAAATCTGGTGGGCGATGAGAGCCTGTTCCGAATTTACTTCGGAAGGTTCGAACCCCCGACCCTCCCGAAGTTAATTCGGGATGCTCAGAAGCATCTGTTTTATTTCAGTGAGTTTATCAATTTTTCAATCATCACTCGGCTTTTCCATCTTTTAATCTGCATTTCGCGTTTTATGGCTTCAGGTTTCGTTCTATAGGTTTCAGAATATTTGAGTTCCCAGTCTTTTGCTTTAGAAGTAAAACCTTTGTGCTCCCATAAATGCTCCTTTAATCGAATCGAAACATTTTCGGTTTAGCCAAAATAATACTTGTCAAGTTTGGCAGAGTATAATATGTAAGTGAAATAATCCATAATAAAAAGACCGAAGCTTTTACTTCGGTCTTTTAAAATCTGGTGGGCGATGAGGGGTTCGAACCCCCGACCCCCTCGGTGTAAACGAGGTGCTCTGAACCAGCTGAGCTAATCGCCCTCATTGTTTTGAGGTTGCAAATATAAGTTAGTTTTTATTTCCCACAAACAATTATTTGAAAAATATCATAAAACTTCAGCAACCACAAAAGTGCTTCCGCCAACAAAAATTAAATCCGTTGCCGAAGCAACTTTAATAGCAGCTAAATAGGCGCTTTTTACCGAAATATAATCTTCTCCAACCAATCCAAAACCTATTGCCTGCGACAATAACAAAGAAGCGTCCAGTCCACGTGGAATGTTTGGTTTACAGAAATAATAAGTAGCATTTTTCGGAAACAGCGGCAATACCGACCCCAAATCCTTATCGTTGACAACCCCTAAAACGATATGTAACTTTTCATAGTTCTCCGCTGCCAATTGTTCCATCACCAACTGCAAACCATCTTTGTTGTGGGCGGTATCGCAAATTACTCTTGGGCTTTCTCTTAAAACTTGCCAACGCCCCATCAATCCAGTATTTTTGATTGTATTTAGCAACCCGATTTTAATATTTTCTTCGGAAATGTTCCAACTGTTTTTTTTAAGAACTCTTAAAGTGGCCAAAACAGTTTTAATGTTTTTTTTCTGATAAATTCCTTTTAAATCTGAAGTATAGCCAGAAAAATCGTCTATTTCGGTAAAAGTGATCGGCGCATTTCTTTCTGCAGCAATTTGTTCAAAAACCAGCTTTGTTTCTGAAAGTGTTTCGCCTATAACAACTGGAATTCCTTCTTTTATAATTCCTCCTTTTTCCACAGCCACTTTTCCCAAAGTGTTTCCCAAAAACTGGGTATGGTCTAAACCTATATTTGTAATCACCGAAATTTCTGGCGTAATAATATTGGTACTGTCCAATCTACCGCCCATCCCCACTTCAACGATAGCGATATCCACTCTTTCACTTCTGAAATAATCAAACGCCAATCCTACTGTCATTTCAAAAAAGGAGAGTTGGTTGGCTTCAAAAAAAGCTTTGTGTTCTTCAACGAATTCCGAAACGGCTTTCTTCGGAATCATTTTACCGTTTATTTTAATTCGTTCCCGAAAATCCTTTAAATGTGGCGATGTATAAAGCCCAGTTTTATAGCCTGCCTCCTGAAAAACCGAAGCCAACATATGGCTGGTACTACCCTTTCCATTAGTTCCGGCAACGTGCACACTCTTAAAACTCTTTTCGGGGTTCTTTAGGTAATTGGCGAGTGTGATGGTCGCCGTCAAATCTGCTTTGTACGCGGACTGCCCTACCCTTTGATACATGGGTAGTTGCGCAAAAAGCCAAGCTATGGTTTCGGGATAGTTGATGGGTTAATGGTTAATGGTTAATGGTTAATGGTTAATGGTTAATGGTTAATGGTTAATGGTTAATGGTTAATGGTTAATGGTTAATGAAAAATCGTATTTCTTATTTCGTATTTCGTATTTCTAATATTATTTAACTATCAACTTTTTACTTGTCTGTTGCTGTCCTTGTGAAATTTTCAAATAATAAATGCCTGCTTGTAAATCTTCAACCGAAAAATTAAACTGTCCGTTTTCAAAATATTTCTGTTTTACGAGTTTTCCCATAACATCATAAACCTCCAACGAAGTCCTTTCCGAAGCATTTTTCAGAAAAATGGTCACAACTTCTGAAGCTGGATTTGGAAATACTTTTACTTCCGAAGAAAAAACAATTTCATCTTGATTCAAAATATCATCAGAAATATCAATTTTATAAGTTGAACGCCCGAAAGTAGCCGCAAACAAAAACTGCGAACCTTCGTGAATATGCAAATCCGTCACCACTACAGTAGGTAAATTTTCTCCCAAAACACTCCAGTTAACACCTTCATCTTTAGAGGCCAAAACGCCAACATCAGTACCTATAAAAAGATTTCCGAAATTGTCCTGTTCAATATCATTCACCGGAATATCGGGTAAACCGGTTGAAATATCAACCCAACTATTTCCAAAATCAATACTCTTATAAACGTGCCCCACATCTTCGCCATAACGATAGCCAGATAGCGTCAAATAGACCGTATTTGCATTTTCTTTTGAAGCTAAAACTTTAGTAACCCAACGGTTTGGTACTCCTGTTGAAATATCTGTCCAATTAGACCCACCATCTTGGGTTATCCAAGCTTTTCCATCATCGGTTCCCACAAAAATAAACTGGCTATTAAATTGTGAAACACTAATTGTTGTGATGGTTCCGAAAGTGAGATTGCCACTATGTGGCCCATTTGTTAAATCGGGGCTTATTGCGGTCCAACTGTTTGCGGCATTCGTGGTTTTGTAAAGCCTATTTGCGCCAAAATAAAGAATTTGGGAGTTATTAGAATCGAATGTGATCGGGGTGTCCCAATTCTTTCTGTCGCCGCTGGATATTCCGTTTGTGGCATTGGAAAAGGAACCACCATTGTTGGTCGATTTCCCCAGAGAACCATATTGATAAAGTGCATAAATAACATTCGTATTTGTAGGATCCACCAAAGTCTGAAAGCCGTCACCCCCGTATATTATATTCCAATCGCTCAGCCCTGCAGTCTGGGTTCGGCTCGTGCTATTGTCCTGCGCCCCGCCGTAAATTTTATTTGCATTCTGGGCATCAACATGCATTCTGTAGAATTGGGTAATAGGCAATTTTAAATCCTTTACTGCGGAAGATCCTCCGTTGCTGCTATAATAAAGACCGCCGTCATTTCCCAACAACACTTCGTCTGGCAGGGTAGCGTTAAAAGCCATTGCGTGCTGATCCACGTGCGCATTTGTAAAAACACTGTTCCAACTTGCACCACCATTGGTAGATTTCTGTACTTCAAAATCTACATTGTACAGCACGTTTTCATCTGTAGGATCAATAAAAATTCCACCAAACCACCAGTGAAAACCAACATCATTCAGTTGGCTAGAGTTTACGGCATTCCAAGTATCACCGCCATTGATTGTTTTGTATACTCCTTGAATATTGCCACTGGCATCAGCATATCGTGCATACAACACATTGGGGTTTGATTGCGAAATATCCATCCCTATCCTCCCTTTTTGTGAAGCTATACTTGGCAAACCATTGGTGAGTTCTGTCCAATTAGAACCACCGTCTATGCTTCTATAGATTCCAGAAGTTATTCCACCGTATTGTCTCTTGTTGGGTCTTCGTATACGTTCCCAACTTGCAGCATAAACAATGTTTCCGTTTGTTGGATGAATTGCCATATCAACGACACCTGTAGAATCGCTTACAAATAAAACCTGCTGCCAGCTATCACCACCGTTTGTGGTTTTATAAACTCCGCGATTTCCACTATTTCTGAATAATGGCCCCATAGCTCCAACAAAAGCTATATCATCGTTATTTGGATCTAAAACAATTTTGCCAACACTGCCTATATCTGGCAAACCTTTGGACTGCCATGTAGTTCCACCATCGGTACTTTTATGGATTCCATCGCCATCGTAAACCAAAGAACCGCCGCCAGCATTTACTTCACCTGTACCCACATAAATTAAATTGTTGTTGGTTTTTGAAATTTCAATATCGCCTATGGAAAGCATTTGTTGGTCATCAAAAATAGGTAGCCAGTCAGTGCCTCCGTTAACAGTTTTAAAAATACCTCCCGAAGCCGCACCCACATAGTAAACATCTGGCTGTGTGGAAGGGATTTCAATATCGGTAATCCGTCCGCCAATATTTAATGGACCGCTGAATTGCCAAACTTCATTTGCAGTACTTCTATTTGCTGCTTGTATTTTCCATTGAATGGCTTCTGAAAGTGCCGAAGTATTTATTTCACCATTTGGGTAGGCCCGCTGCATAAATAGTAAGTCAAAGGGATATTTACCATCCTTTTCTTTAGAAATTTCTGAAATTGATTTTTCGGAAGAATTTTTACACCCAACAAAGCAAATTATAATAAATAGGAAAGCAGAAATACGAAGCATAGTATCTTTTTTTGAAGTTTAAAGATACAGAAAAAATTAAGTGGTTGTAAAAGAGAAATTGTTACTGAGAAAGACTGAATCTGTAGATTATCTTGCCAATCTGTTTTGCCGGTGCTTTATCGTCTGCATTAAATTTTGTAGCTAAAGCTGCACGTTTTGCAGGTTCGGTAAGACACTTGGAATTGTTCGTGGTTCCACGAACCCCGGGAGTTGCATTGATCACTTTGCCGCTTCGGTCTACTTCAATACTCACCACCACGGTTCCAGCCTCATTGCATTCCTGTACAAACTTTTCTTTGTTCAACGCCTTTCTTCCACCTAGCAAATAATTACCATCACCGTCCAATCCTTTTCCAGTACCGTAATAACTGCTGGCGTTGGGGTCACCGTCAGGGTTTCCTTTGTCACCAGGGCTTTTATCATTTCCTTCTCCGCCCTTTGCTGTACCGTCACTTTTTGGCCCATTCAAAATACTTGAAAGTGCATCGGTAGTAGATTTATCTGGTTTGGGATCTGGTTTTTTTACCTCTTTCTTTGGTTGCTCTTTAACGGGAGTTTCGTTTTGTTCTTTTTTAGGTTTTTCTTTTTTTATAACGGGAGCATCCTCATTGTCCTGCGTTACCACTTCTTCCTTTATTTCAGCTTTAGGCTGTGAAACAGGCTCAGGTGTGGTTTTTTGAGGCGCAGATTGAATTTTTTCAGTAGGCTGAATGTTGCCGCTACCTGCATCGGTTGTGCCAAAATTAATTGCGATGCCCTGCTCCAATGGTGGGTCAAGATATTTCATTCCCACATAAAACAAGAGAATAAGGATAATCACATGCACGATTACCGTGATGGTCATACTTTTTCTTTTATGTTTTGTATCTAAAAGGCTCAAGTTTCAGGGTTTATGATTTGTGATTAAATGAATTTACAATTTCAGTGCCATTGTGACCAAAAGCAACTAATAATACTACTAAATAATGTTGGTTTAATTAGGTCTGACGGCTAGAACGACCTTGAAGTTATTTCTATTTGCAATATCCATCACGAATACTGCATCTTCAATAGGAACACCCTCTTCGGCACGTAGAATTATGGTAGGCTCTTCCTGTCCAGCGAGCGTCTTTTTTAATTCGCTTTCAATGCTGTATTCGCTTACGCGTTCTTTATCTACATAATAAGCTCCGTCTTTTGTGATACTAACAGAAGCTTTCTGAACATTTGACGTTTTACCTTTTGCTTTCGGAAGTATCAAATCCAAAGCATCTGGCGTTATTGCCGGTGAAGTGAGCAAGAAAAACACCAACAACAGAAAAACAATATCTGTCATGGAGCTCATGCTGAACTCTGCGCTTACTTTATTTCTTCCTCGTAAGTTCATTAAGCAGGCTCGTTTAACATGTCAAGAAAATCTACTGCTGTGGCTTCCATTTGGTGCACCACTTTATCGGTACGCACCACTAAATGGTTGTAGCCCATATAGGCAATAATACCCACGATCAATCCTGCAACGGTTGTGGTCATTGCGGTATAAATACCTTCGGCCAGAGTTCCCATTTCGGCTTGGCCGCTACTTGTTGCAAGTGTATGAAAAGCCAAAACCATCCCGATTACGGTCCCTAAGAAACCAATCATAGGCGCAGCCCCAGCAATAGTTGCAAGAACACTAACGTTTTTTTCAAGTTTGTAAACTTCAAGACGGCCTGCGTTTTCAATGGCGGTATTGATGTCTTCCAAAGGGCTCCCTATTCTGGAAATCCCTTTTTCTGTTAAATGTGAAACAGGGGTGTTGTTTTGGGCACAAAGCACTTTTGCTGCTTGAATGTTTCCTTTTGCAACGTGATCGCGGATTTGATTCATAAAGTTGCTATCCATTTTGGTAGCTGCCTTAATAGCAAAAAGTCTTTCAAAATAAATATATACCGCCACAAAGAGAAGCACAAAAAGTACTGCGATAATTATTTGTCCTGCAACACCCCCTGTCAATAAAAGATCCATGATGGAAAGGGTTTTCTCTTGGGCAACTGGTTCAAGATCTTGCGCAACTTCTGCGCCCTCTTGAAAAAAGGAGTTTAACATAAAAAAGGTTTTGTTTTAGTGAATAACGAAATTAGGTTTCAGAAATTGTTATGCGTTGTGAAATATCACCCTTTCAATTAAAATGAATATCCCAGCACCAGCAATAAAACCAATAAACGCAAGCCAGGCAATCTTTTTAAGATACCAGATAAAGTCTATTCGCTCCATTCCCATTGCAGCTACACCCGCGGCAGAGCCTATAATAAGCATACTTCCTCCCGTTCCGGCAGAATAGGCTATAAAATGCCACAAAACTGAATCCATTGGCTGTTCATACATCCCAATAGAAGCTGCAACTAATGGAACGTTATCTATAATTGCTGAACATATACCAAGCAAAATAACCACAACATCTTGATTTGGGATTGTTTCCTGAAGTACTTCAGCTAAATAACGCAGTGTTCCTACTGGATCGCCGTTTTGTGCAACTCCAAATACTAAACTTTCTAATCCAGCAACAGCCATTAAAATTCCCAAGAAAAAAAGAATACTTGAAATTTCAATACGGGACAAAGCTTTATGTGCAGAGTACAAATGCCTTCTTTCTTTGCTGAAATCTTCTTCGGGGTGTATATATTCTGAGACTAGCCAGACAACGCCCAAAGCAAGCATCATCCCCATATAGGGCGGCAAATGGGTTAAAGTTTTAAACACGGGAACGGAAACAATCATCCCCAGACCTAGAAAAAGCATAGTCTTACTGCTCAAAAGGGTTTCTTCTTCTTTCTCTTCACGGACATCAACATCTATATTTCCGCGGAAAGCTGGTAAATAGCTCGCAATAATAAATGGTAGCGCAAAACACACAATAGAAGGTATAACTACATATTCTATTAAACCTCCGGCAGATACTTTTTTTGCAATCCACAACATCGTGGTTGTTACATCACCAATGGGTGACCAAGCTCCACCTGCATTTGCGGCAATTACAACAAGAGCAGCATACCAAATTCTATCTTCTCTTTTATGAATAAGTTTTCTTAAAAGTGTAATTAAAACAATTGTTGCGGTAAGGTTATCTATAATTGCTGAAAGGAAAAATGCAAGTATTCCAATGATCCATAATAATTTTCGTTTGCTTTTTGTTTTAACAGCGCTTTTCAATACTTCAAAACCACGGTGAAGGTCTATAATCTCCACAATTGTCATTGCTCCAATAAGAAAAATAAGGATTTCTGCGGTTTTTCCTAAATGGTGAAGCAATGTGCCTTCAAAACCCTCCATGGCGTGTTCACCACCACTTAAAAAATTAAATGCCTGCTCCTCAGTATTGATCACATCGAACCAACCGCTTGTGAAACCAATGGCCAAAACCGCCCAAATTAATGACGCCATGATAAGCGCAGGAACTGTTTTATCCAGTTTTAAAGGATGTTCCAAAGTGATGGAAAGGTATCCTATTACGAAAATTAAAATGATTATTGATGTCATACTACAATTGGTTACAGTTAATTATATTAATTGCTTCAAAGCAATTTCAAAAGCGGTTTTACTGATGTTTGTTTTAGTACTATTGTTGTCAAATGTGTTCTGAATAGCGTTTTTAATGGTAATAGAGGCATCATTGAATATCGCCTCATCTGTCATTTGCACTTTACGTTCCATAAAATATGCGAAAACACGAGCCATACCACAGTTACTTATAAAATCTGGAATCAAACTTACGCGTTCGTCAGTAAATTCCATTATGGGGCCGAAGAAAATTTCTTTATCAGCAAAAGGAACATTCGCACCACAACTTATTACTTCCAGACCAGTTTCAATCATTTGGGAAATCTGCTCTTTAGTAATTAAACGCGATGCTGCGCAGGGCGCGAAAATCTCCGTTTCAAGTTTCCAGATTTTCTCGTTTATTTCTTCAAAAGGAATCATATTTTCTGCAATCAACGTATTGCCGTTTTTCTTAAGAAATAGTTGCTTAATCTCTTCAAAAGAAAAACCATCCTTATTGATGATACCGCCATCGCGGTCAATAATACCAACTACTTTGGCGCCCATTTGAGAAAGATAATATGCAGCAGCTGCGCCAACGTTTCCAAAACCTTGCACTACAGCGCGTTTTCCTTCTACATTTCCGCCATAAATATCGTAATAATGACGAACGGCCTCTGCCACACCATAGCCTGTAATCATATCAGCTACTGTATATTTTCGGGAAACATCTGGAGAAAAGTTTAAATTCTCCAAAACTTTTATCACACCTTGACGCAACTGCCCAATTCTGTTAATCTTATCAGCTTCCGTTGGTGAAAAATGCCCGTTAAAAACCCCTTCCTGTGGATGCCAAACGCCACTCTGTTCGGTCATTGGGATCACTTCGTGAATTTCGTCAACATTTAAATCACCTCCTGTACCATAATAAGCTTTCAACAAAGGCGAAACGGCTTTAAACCAACGCTCCAAAACACCTTTTTTACGCGGATCTGAAGGGTCAAAATTGATTCCGCTTTTGGCTCCACCAATTGCAGGTCCGGCCACGGTAAATTTCACTTCCATTGTTTTGGCGAGCGAGAGTACTTCATTGGCATCCAGTCCTTTTCGCATACGGGTTCCACCACCGGCAGCACCGCCGCGCAAGGAGTTGATGACCGTCCAGCCTTCGGCTTCGGTTTCGGGGTCATTCCAGTGAAAAACTATTTCGGGATCTTTTTCTTCGTACTTTTTGAGTAATTCCTTCATTGAATGTGGAGCGTTAATGCACTCCAAAGCTTTAGCGAAGGAGTGTGATGCCTTTTTTCGCTAAAGCTTCAAAAGGCGTAGGCAAATATAAAAAACTTGTGAGGGGTTTATATTTATTTTCTGTAAAATTTATGGGAAGAAAATTTTTCCCGAAGAATGATCATTTGTCGCCCCCGTTACACTCGCCAAACAATTCACTTCGTCCTGAAGTTTCAAAACACCCAAAAGCCCAAAAATCAAAGCTTCTTTGTATTCCAAAATTTCTGGGGAAGGGATTACAACTTCAATTTGTGAAAGATCTTTTAACCTTTCAATCAAAAAAGAATTGTAAGCTCCGCCGCCGGTTATCAAAACTGAAGCATTTTCTGGAAACTGCTTTGCAAGTTGAATAGCAATATGCTCTGTAAAAGTTCGTAAATTCGTTTCGGAAGAAATTTCCGAAGTTTCTAAAAGTGGAAAAATATATTCTTTCACCCACTCCAAACCCAAGGATTTTGGAGGTTTTTCACTATAAAACGCGAGTGAGTTTAGTTTACTTAACAATGTCTCATCCACATTTCCTAAAGCGGCCAATTTTCCGCCATCGTCATAATCATGCCCAAGTTTTTCAGCGTATTTGTTTAAAACGATATTTACCGGGCAAATATCAAAAGCAATCCTTTCTCCGTTTTTTTCAAAGGAACAATTCGCAAAACCGCCCAAATTCAAACAATAATCATATCCTGAAAAAAGCAATTTATCCCCTATGGGAACCAATGGCGCACCTTGTCCGCCAAGTTCCACATCCTGTACCCTAAAATCACATACGACGGTTTGTCCCAGCATTTTTGAAATGCGTGGCAAATTGCCTATTTGATACGTAAATCCCTTGTCTGGCTGGTGTAAAATGGTATGGCCGTGGCTGCAGACGGCATCAATTTCTTGAATCTTGTGCTTTTTTATGAATTTTAAAATTTCTTCGGAAAGCTTTTCGGTGTATTTAAAATCGAGCCTTTCAAGCTGTTCTTCGGAATAATTTATAGCCTCGCGAAGTTCGTCTTTCCAATAGGAAGAATATGGAACGGTTTCAGCAGCCAGAATTTCAAAATCCCACTTTTCTTCTAAATAACTGAAAACGATTTCCGCCAAATCTATCCCATCTAGCGAAGTGCCGCTCATTACGCCTATAATATGATAATTCTTCTTTTTCAAGTCTTCTATTATGTTTGAAGTCTAAAGATAGTAATGAGCATTTGAAAAATCTCAAATAGCAAGTAACAAATTTTTATGCTGAGCGCAGTCGAAGTACCAAATAAATCTCAAAAAATCAATTTTCAAATTCCAAGAACTTTCCTTTTGTAATTTGGGATTTGTTTTTTTAGAATTTGCTTTTTATAAGTACCTTTGCGTTTTCTTGTTAAAACACAATTCTTACTTATAAAAAGCCTATGGATTTCAGTCTATCCGAAGAACAGTTAATGATTCGCGACGCCGCTCGCGATTTTGCCCGCACCGAATTACTTCCGGGTGTTATAGAACGTGATAATCATCAGAAGTTTCCAACCGAACAGGTTAAGAAAATGGGCGAACTCGGTTTCCTTGGAATGATGGTAGATCCTAAATACGGCGGTGGCGGAATGGATACCATATCTTATGTTTTGGTGATGGAAGAACTCAGCAAAATTGATGCTTCCTGCTCCGTTATTGTTTCTGTTAACAATTCCTTGGTTTGCTACGGACTTGAAAAATATGGTTCAGAAGATCAAAAACAAAAATATCTTACGAAATTGGCCACAGGCGAAAAATTGGGCGCGTTTTGTTTGAGCGAACCCGAAGCTGGTAGCGATGCTACTTCACAAAGAACCACGGCGATCGACAAAGGCGACCATTATATTCTGAACGGTACCAAAAACTGGATTACAAACGGTGGAACGGCAGATTTTTATTTGGTAATCGCACAAACCGATAGAGAGAAAAAACACAAAGGCATCAACGCTTTTATAGTGGAAAAAGGCTGGGAAGGTTTTGAAATCGGCCCAAAAGAGGACAAATTGGGAATCCGCGGAAGTGATACACATTCACTTATATTCAACGACGTAAAAATTCCTAAGGAAAACAGAATTGGTGAAGACGGTTTTGGTTTTTCTTTTGCAATGAAAACACTTGCCGGAGGTCGTATTGGTATTGCCGCACAGGCATTGGGAATTGCTGCTGGAGCTTATGATCTAGCAAGAGAATATTCTAAGGTTCGTAAAGCTTTCGGTACAGAAATTTGCAACCACCAAGCAATCGCCTTCAAACTTGCCGATATGCACACTAGCATTGAAGCTGCCCGCCATTTAGTGATGAAAGCTGCTTGGGATAAAGACCAAGGCAATAATTATGACTTGAGTGGAGCAATGGCAAAATTATACGCTAGCCAAGTAGCAATGGATGTTTCTGTAGAAGCGGTACAAGTTCACGGCGGAAATGGATATGTAAAAGAATATCACGTAGAACGCATGATGCGCGATGCAAAAATTACCCAGATTTACGAAGGAACCTCAGAGATTCAGAAAATTGTGATTTCTAGAGGACTTTTGAGGGATTAATATTTAATTGTCTCCCCGAGCGCAGTCGAGGGGTCATTGTTAAATACAAAACATAAAAATAAACCCGTCCAAGTGGCGGGTTTTTTATAGGAAGAAATTCCAAACCAAACCAAATCGCAATACATTATCCCGGTATGGTTGGCCCGGAGCCGCAAAATATTCGTTTTTTCCGCCAAAGATGGAAGTGAAATTTTCATAAATAAAGAAAATACGCGTCTGCCGTATTTTTGCATTAAAGAAAATATCGACCAATGGAAAACCGCCCAATTCCTGATCGTTCTGCACATAAAACTCCGCAAGTACAGGATCGTAGGCGTTCATATTGTACTGTGTGAAGTATTTAAAAGTAACGCCAGTCTGCATAAACAATGCACGCTTAAACCAATGGTCTTGGTAATAAAGTGAATTACGGGTTATGATTTGCGGCACATTGAAAACCGTTTCACCACTCAAAACCTGTTGGTACATCAGTGTATTTTCCAAAGCAAAAGATCCAAAAGTAAATTCCTTTTCAGCTTTTATTTTTAGATAATCTACCCGCTCCGATGCTTGCATTGGTGAAGGAGTACTGTCGTTTGCTTTTATTCCGAAGTATGCATAATCATCAATCCCGGTATAGCTTACGGAAGCACTTCCAAATTTTTTGGTATTTATTTCAAAATTAAGTTCCTGGGTTTTTACATTATTAAGCGCGGTATTCCAATTGTAGTTTTGGTAATCGCTTTGATATAAAAGGAAGTTAAAATTAGGCGCCACAGAATGAATCGTTATGGAAGCTTTCGCATTATATTCATCATTTAAATCATAGGAAGCCGCCCCTTGAATATAGTTTCCGTCAAAATCGCCAGCAACGTTTATAGCTCCTTTTCCTGAAAGTTTAAAGCCTCTATATTCTTTTTCATACCCCGCTCCGGCTTCAATTATATTTCCTTTAATTCTATTTGGAATTCGTTGTTCATCCAGAATTAAAACTGAATTATAACCATAGTTAAAATCAGTATATCCTGCCCAAGCCGTAATTTTTCCGATTAGGGAATTGTTGAAATCCGCAAACGCTTTCACATTAAAATCTTCCAACTTGGTTTTCGTTGCCAAATTTGTGGTTTCATAGGAGGGTCCATAAGGTTTGTATGGATTGCTTTGGTTATACCGAAAGAATTTATCCTCATAACTCAAAACATTCCCAATTCTAAGCACCGAATATCCTGTGCTGTCGCGCTGGCTTAGCAATTCATAATAATGGTCGCCATAAAAACGTAGGCCTTCCAGTTTGTTTTCGGCATCCTCAAATTTTACGTCAAGCCTGCCCCGATCCCTAAACTCTGGGTCGTCGTTTATGAAAAGTTGAAGGGAATTATCAGTCAACCCACCATTTTCCTGATTATAAATATCCTGAGCCGCCACGTGCGCACGAACAACATAACGTTTGCTTTTGGTGTGATAATTTGAAGTGAAAAGAAAATTCCCCGTACTCGTTAATATATGCTGGTATTTCCCAAGTGAGCGAACTCCTTTATAACCAATTGAAAAATTGAATTGGGGTGAAGTATTAACAGTAAAAAATGCATCCAATTGCTGCCCTTGTGCATACGCGGTCTTAAAATAAAGCTCTGTTAAAGGTGTGGGAACGTTGAAATAGTTCACATCCTCAATTTCTTTATAGTTGAAATGGTGCGACTGCGCCACGAAAAGCGGTTTCAAATTCAATCTATCAAAGGAATAAGCAAGCGAATTGTAAGTCTGCCCCACGTTCGAAAACTGAAGCAACTCAAAATTGTCCTTTCTTAAATAATTGAATTTGTATTTTTTCTTGATAGAAAGTGTAGTGTCAACAAAAGTAGTGTCGCGATCCGCTGAAATTATTTTGTAATAATCAATCGGTGGTTTTTCCTTTTTTGCATTTGGAGTTTGCGAAAACACAGTTGCCGAAGCACAGATAATAAGAAGGAGCAAAAGTGTTTTTTTCATTCTTTGGATAGACTTTCGGGCAAAGGTAATTTATTTGTTTTAAAAGAGTATTGAGTTATTGGCTTATGAATTATTAAATAGATTTAAAACATCCTTTTTCAATAACTGAATAACTTAGTAACTTTACACCATGCTGAAGCTTAAAATCAATTCTCACTTTTTGGAATGCGGTACTGACGAAGCTGGGCGTGGCTGTTTGGCTGGTCCCGTTACCGCCGCCGCTGTGATTCTTCCAGATGATTTTCAGCATCCTTTTTTGACTGACAGCAAACAACTTTCAGAAAAAAAACGAATGGAACTGAAAGATATTATAGAGCGGGAAGCTATCTGTTTTAAAGTAATCCACGTTATGATGGACGAAATTGACAAAATAAATATTCTAAACGCTTCTATTTTAGGGATGCATCGTGCCATTGAAGGGCTTTCATGCCCTCCCGAATTCATTGCCATTGACGGTAACCGTTTTAAACCTTTTGGAAAAACACCCTTTGAATGTGTTGTAAAAGGCGATGGAAAATTTCTACATATTGCAGCTGCCTCCATTCTGGCAAAAACCTATCGCGACGAATACATGACGGCGCTTCACGATGATTTTCCTCAATACAACTGGAAACAAAACAAAGGCTACCCCACGAAGGAGCACCGTGAAGCAATCCGCAATCACGGAGCGACAATTTTTCACAGAAAAAGTTTTAAACTTTTGTCAGATTATTAGATTGTTGGATTATTAGCTAATTGGAAGGATTATACTGTTTTATTTTGTTAGATTTTCTAACAGTCTAACAATCCAGCAATCCAAAATTCCAAAATCCCACTGTTGAAAACCCGTCAATAAACTATTTCAACAATTCATAAAAGCATCACTAATCCTTGCTATTTTTGTGTTATGGGAAAAAATCTGGGGAAACTTTTTACGCTTTTACTTTTCGTCCCGATACTTATGGGAATTTTTGGAGGTTGTGACAGAACACCTCCAAAAACGGGAACATTGATGGATTTTGTTCCTCAAAACACTTCGGTTGTTTTTAAAATTTCAAATTTTGAAAACTTGCAGGCAGATATTGAAAACAATTCCCTGCTTTCCAAATTTGGAAAAACATCGGCCTATTCCTTTTTTACGGAAAAGAAAGCTTTGCTAAAGAATTTGCACCCTAACTCGCAAAGTCTTTTTTGTATTAACAATGTGAATGATTCCCTTTCAGCATATACCTTTATTTCAAAAAACACAAAGAACCTTTTTCAATTAGATTCCCTTAAAAACAGGACCATAGAGACCTTAACTTTGGATGGCCAATCGTTCCAGCGGATTACCCTTGATAAGGAAATTACCTATTCTGCAATTATAGACAGTGTGCTTGTAGTTTCCTCTTCGCAACAGCTATTACAGGATATTTTAAAAAGAAAAACCGAAAGGGACGAAGCCTTCAAAAAAGTTTTCAACCTCCCTTCTTCAAACGGATTTACAGCTTTAGTACGTGGGAACAAAGTTGCATTGAACGATTCCACAAAAGTAGCTTTTACTTCGTGGAGTGCGCTAGATGTTGCAATTGCTCCAGAATCCTTCAAAGCTACCGGAATCACTTTGGCAACGGACAGCATTCCGCAGCTTTTGAACGTTTTTGAAGGGCAAGTGCCACAGCAGAACGACGTTTCTGCTTTGGTGCCAACAGATGCACTGGGCGCAGTGAGTTTTACATTTAATGATGCTGAAAAGTTTCAAAAAAACCTCAGAAATTTTCGTGGAGAGAAAGATGTGGTACAAACCACAGGAATCTTCGGCTCCGTTAGTGAAGTTGGCTCCATTGAGTTTAAAACTGAATCTGCAATTTTTATAAAAAGCATTGACGCTTCTTTAACGGGTGATGCTCTGGCACGTTTTGTTTCTTCAGAAAGTATGTTTCGCGAAATAGAAATAAGCAGTTTCAGCGAGCCACAACTATTTCGAAAGACTTTTTCCCCTTTTATAAATTCCGAAAAGGCAAACTATGTTTTTCAGCTTGACAACTTCTTTGTTTTCACTGAAAGTGAAATCACCGCTCAGCAGATTATTAGTGATTTTCAAAACAACAATACGCTGAAAAACACTTCCTATTTTGAAAATACTGTAACAGATTTAAGTTCGGCTTCTTCCCTGTTGATTTTTAAAATGAAAGGTGAATTTTCAGAAGCTATTTCAGGATTTTTCAATTCAAAAAGCAAGGCTGGGATTAAAAATATTTCGTTTGATGAATTTCCATTGGCTGCGCTTCAGTTTAGTTATGATAGAAATTTTGCACACGTAACATTAAGTTGTAAAGAATCCGGCGTGGCAGCAAAAAGCATTTCTGGTACAGTTACCGAAAAATTCATTTTAAAGCTTGAAAGTGCTGTATTGGGTGAACCCCATTTAATTGAAGGCCACAACGGAAACGGTACTATTGTAGCGCAGGACATGGGCAACAAGCTCTATTTTATTTCAGAAAGCGGAAAAATTCTATGGACCAAAAACCTTGGCTCGGCCATTCTGGGCAAAGTAAAGGAAGTTGAAATTTCTGGGAGTAAACACATAGCCTTCGCTACAAAAGATGCTTTCAATATTTTGGACCGCAACGGAAAGAATGCTAAAGGGTTTCCAATAAAATTCAAAGACAACGTAACGCAGCCACTATCAGTTTTTGATTATGACAACAACCGCAATTATCGATTTGTGATTGTGCAAGGCAAAGAAATGTTGCTATATGACAAAAATGGCAAGACCGTGAAAGGTTTCAGCTTCAATAAAGCGAAGAGTAATATTGTGCAATCGCCCGTACACATTAGGATGGGCAATAAAGATTACATTGTGGTTGCCGAAGAAAGCGGAAAGCTCAATATTTTGAGCCGAGTGGGGAAACCACGGGTTACGGTTTCAAAAAATTTCAATTTTTCTGAAATACCGATTGCCGAAGAAGACAATACTTTTGTTGTGATTACGAAGGAAAATACCAAGGAACGCATATCACAAGACGGAAAAGTTTCATCGCAAAAGTTGGATGTGGGCAGCAATTACTGGTTCGCAATTTTAGGTAATACAAAAGTGACATTAGATGACAACAAACTCAGGATAAATGGAAAACTTGCTGAACTCCCACTAGGGCTATACACAAGACCACAACTCTTCAACGTAAACCGAAATAGCTATGTTACCATTACAGAAACCCAAGAAAAAAAGGTCTACGTTTTTGATAAAGACGGCTCGCTTTTGAATGGCTTTCCAGTTTATGGAACTTCTGCTGCAACTATTGGTGAAGGCAGTGGAAAAAAAGTCAAAAGCATTGTAGTTAAAGGTGATTCTGATAGTATAATTCTTTATTCAAGCGAGTAATTTATAAATACTTAGGGTTTAAAAAAGGGTTGTGTAAGTATTTTAGTTAAATTTAATACGCAAACCAACTTTTTAAATTTTATGAGAGCATTCCTCTCTATATTCCTATTGCTAATAGCAGCTACTGCTTTTGGACAAAATGCTTCGCAGGCCAAAAAACCTACGTACAAAGACTCTATTATACTTCACAATTACAGAACAAAGGTTTCACAGACCATCAATGCAAATCCGGACAGTGCATTAATTTATATTAAGCAATTAAAAAAATTCAGTGCCGAAAGAAACTATTTAACGAGCCTTACAGATGCTGATTATTTAAACGCCCATTACTTCCGAAGAATTCAGAAACCTGATTCTGCTATATTTTACTTCAAAAAACAAATTACCGCATCAAGAGAAATTGATTATTTCCGTGGCATTGCACAAGGTTACAACGGGCTTTGCCGAACGTATTATTTAATTGGGGAAATAGAAAATTCAATAGAGGCCGGAAATAAAGCTGTTGAATACTCCCGAAAATTTGATGATATAGGGAATATAATTTTAGCAGACTCCCAAAACGCTTTGGCAATCGCCTATTCGCGCCAAAACAAAATGGAAGAAGCCATTACGCATTTGCTTTTTGTAGATTCCATCCATAAAAAAGAGCCCATACGCGAAGATATCATTGCGGCAGCATATCAAAGTTTAGGAAACATATATCTTGAACTTAAAGACTACGATGCCGCTGAAAATTATTACATAAAGGCAAACAAGGAATTTGAAAAAATTCCAGGCGCAGGCACTTTCTACTTCAATACCACGAATGCTTTGTTGGGGCAGGTTTACTACCATAAAGGTGAGCTGGAAAAAGCAGATGCATTACTTTCAAAAACACTTCTTTTTTACGAAGGGATAAAGGAAGAAAGAACTATTGCAGAAATAAACAACTATTTAGGTTTAATAAATCTTGAAAAAGGAAATTTTGAAAAAGCTGAAACTTATTTTCAAAAAGCCCTGGATTTTCAAGCTAAAAACGAATATTATTTAGAAGCTGCGCAATCTTCATTGCAACTTGGAAGACTAAATATCCAAAAAGGAAAAGCCGCAATTGCTATTAATTTTCTTGAAAATACATTAGTTTATAATCGCGAAATAAAAAATGGAACTATAAATCAAAAAGCACATTCTTTACTCGCAGAAGCGTATGCAATTCAAGGGAATTTTAAAGCGGCCTATAGCAATTCAAAAATTGCAAAAAACATAAATGATTCTATCCAACAGGTGCAAAGTGCAGAAAAAATCAAGGAAATAGAAGGCCTGTACCAAACCGAGAGCAGAGATAAGGAAATAGCACTGCTTACTACCCAAAACCAGCTTGCCGAACAACAAAAAACCAACCAAAGGAATATTTTGTTGGCAATTGTTTTTTTGGTGACCATTGGTGGTATCTTTTTATTCTTTCAATTGCGGAACCGTAAGAAAACCACCAGAAAATTACAGGAACTTGACAATGCAAAAAGTACGTTTTTCGCAAACATATCCCACGAGTTCCGCACACCGCTTACATTGATAAATGGTCCTATTGAAGATCAACTTGCTTCAAAGAATCTTTCGCTATCTGAAACAAAAAATCTAAAATCGGCACTTAGGAACACACAACGCCTAAAAGATTTGGTAGATCAACTTTTGGCATTGGCAAAATTGGAAAGTGGAAATTTAAAGTTGAATGTCCAAAATGCCAACATACCTAATTTTTTAATTGCCCATGCCGACGCATTTCAATTTAGTTGCAGCGAAAAAAACATACAATTTTCTGTTGATGTACAAAATGATGAAGTAGAAGACTGGTTTGATCAGGACATTTTGGAAAAAACCATCTATAATTTAATGGGGAATGCCATAAAATATACTCCAGAAAACGGTTTTATAACATTAAGCGGAAAAAGGTTAGCCAATAAATTTGAAATTTCAGTCACCAATACTGGCAGTTACATTCCACAGGAGCAACAGCAGAAGATATTTCAACGTTTTTATCAAGCAAACGCTAAAAATCCAGGAGCTGGAATCGGTTTGGCACTTACAAAAGATTTGGTTGAAGTTCACAAAGGAACAATTTCATTGAGGAGTGAAAAAAAAGGAGTTACTGAATTCAAAGTAATCCTGCCTGTTAACAAAGATGGATTTGATGAAGCACAAATTTTTTCTGAAAATACCAAAATTGAATATTCAGAAACAATTTCTGCCGCAGATAAAATGGTTAACAAAGAATTTGTCTTGCCAGAGGATGCACCAGTTATTTTGGTAATTGACGATAATAAAGACATTCGCGATTACGTAAGCTCAATTTTTGAAACAACTTTTGCCGTTCATACCGCTTGCAACGGGAAAGAAGCCTTTACAATTGCAGTTGAAGTTATTCCAGATATTGTTATTAGTGATGTAATGATGCCAGAGGAAGATGGCTTTACTTTCACAAAACACCTAAAAGAGCACCAGCTTACTTCCCACATCCCTGTTATTTTATTAACTGCCAAATCCCAAATTACTTCAAAACTTGAAGCTTTGGGCATTGGTGCTGATGCGTATGTTACAAAACCTTTTAACAGTCAATTGCTGAAAGCAACTGTGGACAACCTCATTGAAAACCGAAGAAAACTACAACAGCGTTTTGCTCAGGAAGCGATATTAATAGCAAAAGATATTGCCATTTCCTCGGAAGATGAAAAGTTTTTGGAAAGACTACAAAAAGTACTTGATGACCATTTGACCGAGCCAGATTTTTCGGCAGAAACCTTTAGCGCGGCAATGGGCGTTAGCCGTATGCAACTATACAGAAAATTAAAAGCATTAACGGGCCAGTCCTCTACTGAATTTATTCGTTCGCAACGGTTAAAGCTAGCTGCAGCTTTATTAAAAACCAATAAAATCTCTATTTCTGAAATTGGCTATACTGTTGGTTTTAACGATCCTTCCTATTTCACAAAATGTTTCAAACAGGAGTTTGGGTGTTCTCCGTCAGACTTTCTTTTAAAACAATAGCCTACAACTACTTAAAAGGGCTTTAAATACAGTTTTGTTACATCTGTTATAGTATTGGTTACAATATTCCTATTCATCTTTCTCTCTTCATTTTATTTTTACCTCATCTTTTCCCCAATTATGAAAAAAAGAAAACAATATTCAGGTGACCTGGGGATTGTACCGGGAAAACAGATTTATTTAAACATCAATAATCTGGCAAGTGGAATATATACTTTAAAAATAATGCTCAACAATAAAGTAATAAAAGAAGTAACTTTTAAAAAATGAACCTTAATAATCAAACAACATGAAAACAATTTTAACAATTCTATGTATTGGCATCACTGGTTTATGCAACGCACAATTTTTGGACAAATTGGGCGATAGAGCTGCAAATGCTGTAGAGCGAACCGTGGAAAGGCGTGTGGAACAAGAGACAACAAAAAGCACAGACCGTGTGCTGGACACCATTGTGGATTCCCCCAAAAAGAAAAAGGATAAAAAAGTAAAAAGTAAAAAGAAATCTTCCAGCGGAAATGTAATTGGCGGAGATCCTGTTAACAATAAATCACAATCCTCAAGCACAAATAATGCTATGGGCAGCCTTGAAGAAGAAGGCGAAAACCAAGTAGGTTTCAAAAGGGGAAGTCGGATTATTTTTAATGACAATTTTGAAAACGACGCCATCGGTGATTTCCCCGCAAAATGGAACACAACAAAAGGAGGCGAAGTGAAAAAACTAAAAGGAATAACGAATAAATTCCTAAAGGTAACAGCAGGAAGTGTTACCAATGTAGAATTAGCAAAACCATTGCCCGAAAACTTTACGGTAGAATTTGACCTCATTCTCCCCTCCGATCATCCTTACCGCAGACCAGGAATTGGTTTTGGGCCAAAACCTGAAGAAATAGACTATTTACTGGCTAGCTCAAACGCTATTACTTTTGACATTATGTCGGCTGAGGTTGGAAACGGCTATTACGAAATTAGCTATGGGGTAAAAGAAATAGGATATACCAAAGAAAAAATAAGCTACAAGGCCCCACTAAACACCCCCATAAAAATGGCTTTTGAAATAAACGGTAAGCGCATCCGCTTATTTATGGACGGAAAAAAAATGGTGGATTTGCCCAATCAATTTAAGGCAGAGCATAGAAAGGCGCTCTATTTCACATCAATAACTAGTGGCTGGACCGAAACGGCAGAGGCTTATTTTTACATTTCGAATCTTGTGATCGCCGAAACCGGTGGTGACGAACGCAGTCAAGTACTTAAAGATTTGATGGAAAAGGGAAGTTTTTCAACAAATGCCATTCTTTTCAATTCAGGCTCCGCAACCATAAAAAGTGGTTCCAACTTAATTTTGGCAGATATAGCTGAAGCATTGAAAAGCACTCCAGATTTAAAACTAAAAGTAGTGGGTCATACCGATGCTGACGGCAGTGAGGACGCCAACCTTAAGCTTTCAATAGAACGTGCAAACAGTGTGCGCAACTACCTTGTTCAAAACCACGGAATTGATGGTAATCGTTTAACTACTGACGGTAAAGGCGAATCTAGTCCAGTTTCTGAAAACACTACTTCTTCTGGAAAAGAACAAAACAGACGTGTAGAATTTATTAAACTTTAAATACTTAAAATCATCAAATATGAAAAAATTCCTAATTACCACAATTGCATTTTTAGGCCTCACGGCAACCACAACAGCACAAACCGGATGCAGTAAATTCTACCCTTTTAAAGAGGGTACTAAGGCAGAAATAACCGCTTATGACAAAAAAGGGGAGAAATCCGCAATAATTGATTACACTATTTTAAAAACAACACAAACTTCCGAAGGAGAAGTTGCTACTATGAAATCTGCTGTTAAAGATGAAAACGGAAAGCTGATAGCGGAAACTGAATATAACACTACCTGTGATGGCACTAAAATATCTATAGATTTTAAATCTATGGTGAGCCCAATGATGCTGGACCAATTTAAAGATATGGAATACGACATAAGTGGGATTGACTTGGAAATCCCCAATAATCTGTCCGTAGGCCAAACGCTGCCCGACGCACAGATGAATATGAATATCAGTATGAGCGGAATAAAGATGAATATGGAATTGAATATAACGAACCGAAAAGTTATTGGAAAAGAAAACGTTACCACTCCAGCAGGAACTTTTAATTGTTTTGTAATTACTTCTGACACGACTACCAAAATGGGGGTAACCCAAACAAGTAATTCAAAACAATGGATATCTGAAGGTGTGGGAATGGTTAAACAGGAGGATTATCAAAAAGGAAAATTATCTTCCCGTAGTTTACTCACAAAATTTGAAAACTAATTTATAAAAAATGGAGGTATAAAAACTGTATAGTACTCACAGATTACAAAATAAAAAGACCGCTTTTTAGGCGGTCTTTTTAGGTTAAGCAAATAATTGATTGTGGGGATTTATTGTTTGATAATCTGTTTTGTAACAGAGCCCATATCTGTACTTATTTTTACAAAATAAACAGCACTTTGCAATGTACTAACATCTACTTGGTAATGAGTATTAGTTGATAAATCTAAGTTCATTAGCTTTCTTCCACTTACATCAAAAATTACCAAAGTACTTATTTTTGCCTCTGGTGATACGATATTCAGTATATTACTTGTTGGGTTCGGGTATACAGAAACTTTATCTAAAGCACTTGCAGCATCTCCCAAAACTTCATTATTTCTAAACTGCAATGTAAAGCGGCTATTATAAGTCCCTTTTTCAGCTTTGAAGGTATAGCTCTGTTGAGATAAATTGGTTGTAATATTCTCTTCATTATCTATTAAAAACACAGTAACATTATTAAAAGCTGGCCCTTGAATATCCTTGATGCTAACAGTATATTCAAGATTTTCGTCCAACAAACTGGAGAAACCCATTAGAACTTTTGCACCATCCTCAAAAGCTTCACGGCTTTGGATACCTAATTCCTTACTTCCATCTTCAAAATGTGTGTAAAGCGAAACTACCGTTGCTAATCTTCGGCTGTCATAGCCTTGATCCAATCCTGCTGTAGTCAATGAAGAAAAACCAATAAGTGTATTGTTCTGCATTTCATACTGATCGTTTTTAAGTTGCACCCACACTCTATTATTTCCATCTACCATTGGACGGTTACCTGTATTATTGTTTCCAATTACTCTCATATCATTGGAAAAAGTAGCAACTCCAGCCGCAGTTGCTTTAATTCCAAATCCTTGTCCAGTGGAAATATATCCACTTGGATCTGTTTGTGTTGGATCTGAAGGTGCAGGTGTTCCTCCCATTAGGTTATACATAGAAATATCTTCCATACTGAAGTTCATAGTGTATGCGCCAGGCAATAATGGGCTTGGTGGTGTGTTTGGATTCCAAAAATATACTTCGTCAACCATAGCATTGGCATTAATAAAATCTACAGCGCTTATTGCGGAAGGGTATGGATTAGACAATACATTGGGACTAGCATTTCTGTTGTCGCTTGCTGTTGGCCCAGGTGTGTTATATATTACATCGTAAGTAATATCTCCCGTATTTAGCGTTCCTTGTTCAAAGGTCATGTCATAGGTTTTATTACCGTCATTTCCATTTAATTGTGGACGGGCAATATATCCTTCCCCAGGGCTTACTGTTCCTGTGAAACTAACCCAATTGTCATAATTGTCATCGGCAAAATTTTCAGCGCCAGGAAACTGGGATGCAACAGCTGGATTTGGTAAAAAGTTTTCTGTAATATGGTTTAGGAACATATATGAATTTCCAAATACTCCATCACGTGTTTCTACTGTCATTGGGCTTCCGACGACAACAAATACTCTTGGCACCATATAAGGGGTGGTGTAGTTTACGTTAATAACTCCATTATTGGTTACAACCGCATTATCTTCAGACTGGACTACGCTACCTTGGTGCTGTACAATAAGATTTCCATTTACGGTGATGTCTTTTGTTACGTTAAGATAGTCTTCCGCGGCTACTGTAAGAGTTTTATTAGCATCTACTTCACAACTGCATGCATCTATGCTGCCTTTTGTAGCAGTGTCATAATTACTGCTAATTTTCGCATTTGAACCAAGCCCAGGAGCACCATCGCTCCAATTACTTCCAGAATAAATTGTTGTGTCTGCCGCTACAGTGACAGTGGCTATACAAGATGATTTGTTTGCATAGTCATCTTCAACTGTAAGGGTTACATTAAATGTTTGACCTACATCTTTACAGGTAAATGTTGTTTGTCCTGCAGTAATAGTTCTTTTCGTAATTCCAAAATTATCGGTGGAACCATTGTCAATATCTGTAGCGGTTATGGTCACACTACCAGTAACTTTGTCTAAAGTAGCGGTGTAGTTTTGGCAATTGGCAACTGGGGGCACATTATCAAAAAATGGATCTTTTACAATAATGAGTCCTTGATCTAAATCACTTACAATAATATTTCCGCTTTTAAAGAAAGGATACACATTCCAAGCACCATAAAAAGAAGCCATATCTGTACTTGGATGCGTATCGAAATGGTTAATCTCAGTCATTGAAGGGACGGAGTTATATATGCCATCCACTTTTAATACTCTCATTCCTGCATTGTAGTTTGCCAAATAAAAACGATTCCCTACAACGTAACCATTATGGTCAATAGCTGCTGTGGGACCTTCGTATGTATAGTGCAAGGAAGGATTATCCAGATCTTCCAAATCAAATACAAAAGTACGGGTGCCTCCTCCAATGTTTTCCTCATCTACTTCATCACCCGCAATAAAAAACTTTTTATCCTCAGTAAACCAACCTTGATGGGTATAGAACATATTTGGATAGGTTACGGAAGAAATAAGTGTTGGATTACTTTTATTGGTAACATCTATTATGTTGATTTTTTTATTTCCACCAAAAGCGCCCACCAATATTTCATGTCCTTGATAATCTGGGTCTGGACCGTCATATAAAACAACTTGAGCATCATGACAATATCCCCAAGTTGAAATAATTTTAACTAAGGTCGGGTTTGTTGGGTTACTATTTAAATTTAAAATTATAGGACCTCCACTGCTGCCGCTTTTGTTGGAGCCTAAAAGATATAGATAGCCAGTATCTTCATTAATTATTAAGTTATGGGTTTTGCTAACGCCAGTATATAACCCATCTCTTGTAAAAATCCTCATTTGGTTTGGCCCACTAGTATTAGTAGTACTTGTTGTAAGGTTTCTAAGCCTTGTAAGATCAAAAATCTGCATTCCAAAGTTTGTGGCTTCACTTACTATATAGGCATAATTATTATAGACCTTTACGTCATGCCACCAACTGGTCGCTGAAGAATTAGGAGAAGTATTGGTAGAATTTAATTTTCCCAAAAATCGTGGACTAGTTGGAACTGAAATATCTACAAAGGCAGTACCATCATTTAGTGTCACGATTGCATATTCTTTATTATCTAACGGATCTGTCCATCCCCAAGAATCCTGAGCTTCCATTGGGTTAGTTCCAGGATAAGCTTTACCTCCTAAATTTGCGATGCTTATATGTCCTTGCAGTGTAAGGCCATCACAAGGAAAACTACCTGCCATTCCACCAACACAAGGAGTTTGTGAAAAAAGTAATGGAGCACTAAGCATTAAAAAGAATTGTAATAATCGTTTCATAAATGTAGGTTTTTGGTATAGCTATACAAAGTATAATTTGGATGAGTTGAGATTATTCGGCCAAAAAGATAAAATCTACAGAGTGTAGGAATATTATTGACCAAAAAAAGAGTGGCAGCAATAGCTAGCCAAAACATAAGTAGGTTTATTTCCATAATTTGGGGTTGTTGAAAATATTGGCACAATAATAAAACATAATTCCGATAAAGTGCAAATTTTTTGGGTAAAAAGTTAAAATTTTTAAGAAATAACTCACTAATAATCAGTTATTTCTTACAAGTCCAAATTGTTTTATCATTAAAGTGACTATTTTTTGTAAAGGAATACTAAGTATATTTGCTCCTATGCATCCCGTCTTTAACCATTCCAATGCCCCTTTAATGGAAATAGACCTTTCTAAATTTGGAATTATAGGCTATTCTTTGGTTTTAAAGCGTGAAGATCTATTGCATCCTTTTGTTTCTGGCAACAAATTCAGAAAGTTGAAGTATAACATTCTTGCTGCCCAAGAACAGAAATACGATACATTGCTATCATTCGGCGGGGCTTTTTCAAATCATATCGCGGCGGTAGCTGCTGCCGGTAAAGAGTTTGGTTTTAAAACCCTCGGTATCATTCGGGGTGAGGAGCTTGAAAGTAAAATAGTAGAAAACCCTACACTTTCTTTCGCTCAAGATTGTGGAATGCACCTATATTTCGTTTCGCGTGAAGCTTATAGAAGCAAAGATGAATCTGAATTTCTCAATAGTTTAAAAGAACAATTTGGCGATTTTTATATTCTTCCTGAAGGCGGCACCAATGCATTAGCTGTAAAAGGATGTGAGGAAATTTTATCACAAGAAAATGATTCTTTCGATTATATATGCGTTCCCGTAGGCACAGGCGGCACGATTGCCGGACTGGTAAAAGCATCAAATGAAAACCAACAAGTTATTGGATTTTCAGCCTTAAAAGGAACTTTTCAAGCTTCAGAAATTGAAAAATACACTTCTAAAACCAATTTTGAAATTACGGATGCGTACTGTTTTGGCGGTTACGGCAAAATAGATGTTGATTTGATACGTTTCATTAATGAGTTTAAAGAAAAAACCAACATTCCACTGGATCCTGTCTATACCGGAAAAATGATTTTTGGCATCATGGATCTACTAAAAAAGGGGCATTTCAAAGAAAATAGCCGTATTTTTGCGGTCCATACGGGAGGCCTGCAAGGCATTTCCGGGATGAACCAGAAATTGAAAAAGAAAAACCTACCTATAATTGAATAAAATGATTGGCAGAACAGTTACCCTTCTTCTTATATGTATTATTTGTTTTAGCAGTTGCAAATCAAAAAAAACCGCTGTAAAACACCGAAAAAAACATAATACCGAAAGAGTTGTCAAGGTTAGGCAACCTATAAAAGAAAAAGACACAAAGGCAGAAGAACCAGAGGTTGTCGTTGTCCCCGTAAACACTTCTTACAGTGAACGCGTAGCTAATTATATTAAGGAATACAGCGATATCGCAAAAGAAGAAATGCTTCAATATGGAATTCCCGCCAGCATCACCCTCGCCCAAGGAATATTGGAAAGCGGCGCCGGTGCGGGCGAACTTACCATGAAGGCCAACAACCATTTCGGAATTAAATGCCATACCGGCTGGGAAGGCGATACTGTATATCACGATGATGACGAACGCGGGGAATGTTTCAGAAAATATAACGACCCAAAGTATTCTTATAGAGATCATTCGCTATTCTTAACACAACGCAGTCGCTACCAAGATTTGTTTAAATTGCGAAAAGACGATTATAAAGGTTGGGCAAAAGGCCTCAAGAAAGCCGGTTATGCTACAGACCCCAAATATCCAGATAAACTTATTGGCATTATTGAACGGTATAATTTGGAAGCATTTGACGAAGAGGTTTTGGGCAAAAAAGTGAGCACCACAAACCCCGATGATTCTAAAATTGGTACCTATTCAGTACAGCCTGGTGATACGCTTTACAGTATTTCAAGACGTTTTAATCTTACCGTAGAAACTTTAAAGGGATATAATGGATTAAAAAGCAATGACTTATATATCGGTCAAGTGTTGTATTTACATCCTGTGAAAAATCAGTAGTAAAAGAGTTCAGTATCAAAATTAATAAATCCTCGAATCCAATTATGAATTACCAAAGAAGCAGCGCCTTATTTGCAGATGCACAAAAAGTTATTCCTGGCGGCGTCAACTCGCCTGTTCGTGCTTTTAAAGCCGTTGGGGGCACGCCCATTTTTGTTGAAAAGGCAAAAGGGGCTTATCTCTATGATGTTGATGGCAATAAATTAATAGACTATATAAATTCCTGGGGACCGATGATTCTTGGTCATGCCCATGCACCTGTGGTAAACGCCGTAATTGAAAAAGCACAAAAAGGAACATCCTTTGGGATGCCCACGGAAATTGAAACCGAAATTGCTGCGCTCGCTGTTGCTATGGTTCCAAATATTGACAAAATCCGTTTTGTGAACAGCGGAACCGAAGCTTGTATGAGTGCCGTGCGCTTGGCCCGCGGCTTCACTGGGAAAGATAAAATCATAAAGTTCGCAGGTTGTTACCACGGCCACAGCGATTCATTCTTAATTCAAGCCGGAAGTGGCGCCGTAACTTTCGGAACCCCAAACAGTCCAGGTGTTACCGAAGGAACTGCAAAAGATACACTCTTGGCAACCTACAACGATCTAAAAAATGTGGCAGAAGTAATTGCCGCAAACAAAAACGAAATAGCCTGCATCATCCTTGAACCTGTTGCGGGAAATATGGGCTGCATACCTCCTTCTGATGGTTTCTTGGAAGGCTTGCGAAAACTTTGTGATGACAATAACATCCTCTTAATTTTTGACGAAGTAATGACCGGTTTCCGTCTTGCCGCTGGTGGGGCGCAGGAATTGTATGGGATTAAGGCCGATATTGTATGCTTCGGAAAAGTTATTGGTGGCGGACTTCCAGTTGGTGCCTTTGCAGCAAGAGCAGAAATAATGGATTATTTGGCGCCCATCGGCCCTGTTTATCAAGCTGGGACTTTGAGCGGAAATCCATTGGCGATGGCTGCTGGCTTGGCAATGTTGAAGGAATTGAATGAAAATAAAGAAATTTTCAACTCCATAAATAAAAAGACAGCATATCTTCATAAGGGTTTAAATGAAGTGCTTACTTCAGCAAATGTGAAGTTTACCATAAACCGAATCGGTTCCATGATTTCGGTACACTTCTCTGAAAAACCTGTAACTGATTTCACCTCTGCTGCTGAAGCGAACAACGAAAATTTCAAAATATTCTTTCACGGATTGCTGAACGAAGGCATCTATATTGCACCCAGTGCTTTTGAAACTTGGTTTATCTGTGATGCGCTGAGTTATGAAGATTTGGATGCTACTATTGCTGCTTGTGGGAAAGTAGCAAAGACTCTTAAATAAAGGGGCCCCAAAAAGTCACAAAGGACATAAAGAAAATTTTATTTAACAAAAAAAGACCCTTTCTAAATTTAGAAAGGGTCTCGATTTCAAATATAATTAATCACTAATTATTCATTTTGAGCCATTGGGCATATTGGTCTGCAGTCAAGGTTTTCTTCATTGATTCCTTTAACTGATCGTCCAGTTTTTTCTTTTCAGCAACAACTGAAGCATTATTGGCATCCTTCCCATCCACATTTTTTTGATAGCCAACTTCTTTGGCTACAAGCGCTCTAAATACAGCACGACTTTGGTCGCCATTCAGACCCAATGTTTCAGTTAGGTTTGCAGTTTCGGTTTTGGCTATTACCTCTGGTCTGCTTTTATCTTGAGACAACTCTTGGGCAGAACTTGTTTGAACGCCCATAAACATGGTTGCCACAAATGCAAATACTGTTAGTATGTTCTTCATCTTTTTTTAAATTTTTGGTTTTAAAGTTACTAATGTAACTATTTTGTCTTTAACTAAAACAATAACCACACCAAAAGTATCAATTTTAAGAATATTTTATTGACGGGCCTTTATTTCCTTATTTCCTTTAGCCTTTGATTTAGCGTGTTTCTGGTGTTGTTGACGTTCCCATTTCGTTAATTGCTCCTCTGTAAGTATTTCTTTCATCGCTTTCTTCATTGCGATGCGATGGTCCAACATTGCGCTTTTCGCCTCGTATTTTTGGGTATCTGTCATTTCTTTCCAGTTTTCTGGGCGTTCGGGTTTTTCGTTTTCCGATTTTAGGATGAGTTGCTTTACTTTTTGTTGTTGTGAATCGGTAAGGCCTAAAGCAAGGGTCATTTTTTTGGTTTTTAAATCTGCTCTTTGCTCTGGGGTGTAGTTGGCTTTTGCCTCCTTGCGGTCTTCTTTTTTATTGGCCGGCTTGTTTTGGGAGCTCATTGCGAATGTGGCCAACGCCATAAAGATTATCAATACTTTTTTCATAGTGTTTGTTTTTTTAATGTTCAACATTACTATGACGCTGGAAATTGAAATAGGTTTAATGACTAAAGCATTTTTGATCACAAGCAAAAACTTACAAACATATTCTTTACTCATTGAAAGTGCTGCTTGCCTAAATAGCTATTTTTTGATTTTGTGAAATGTGATAATTTTAAAATATTAAATACTGAATACCACTGCTCATGTTTCTGGCAGGGATGCTAGGCCACTTATGCCAAAAAGGAGGAAAAATTGTGGGCAGTGGTTTATTTAAAACAAAAAGGAACCGCTTTACAACGGTTCCTTTTTTTATATAAACTAATTAGTATTTAAAATTATTCTACCACAAAACGCAAGACGTTGTTATGGTCTTCAAACTTCAACACATAAACGCCTAAAGTAAAATCTGAAATATTGATGCTGCTGTTGCTGGCATCAACGGTTTGTTGTTTTACTTTTTGGCCAAGCATATTGTAAATGGCCACGTTGTATTCTTCATTAAGGTTTGATAAATTGATGGTAGTATTTGCTGGGTTTGGATATATGGAAACGTTGCTCAGGGCTTCGTTTTCATTTATTCCTACGGTTACGCAAGGGGCTGGTGCTGTTCCTGCATTTGGCACATTTAAATTACAAGTTCCATCTGCTGAAAAAGTTGCGGTAAGGTTAATTGGCCCACCATCAGACGGCATCTGTACGCCCACAAACATATATGGTGACGCCAAACCTACTACAGATACTGATGCGGTTCCATCACCAGTTAAATCTAAGGTTCCTGTTGCTGGTGGGTTTTCAAAACCAACAATTATATCTGCTGTAAAGAAGTCATCACTGCCATCGCTGGGCGTTCCATTGTCATTACACGGAGAGATGTTTGTAGCATCTATTACAGAAATATCACAGGCATTTGGATCGCAAGTATAGTTTGGCAAAACATAACCTCTTGCCGTAAATCTATCGGTAAAAGCATCAATTTCTGGGCAAGTGTAACCCATATCGATTGCAGCTTGGCGTACCGCGATTGCAGCGTTTTGCTGGTTGGTTCCGCTATTGGTCATAGCAAGACCTTCCCAAACGGCAGCATCCATTTTTTCTCTTCCTATTATTTCCCAAATTTCGAGCAGTACTGATGCCCAAATTTGTCCATCTGTATGGATAGAACCTGTAAGGCCTCCTGGATACATGGCACCATAATTGGTTACCCTTCCGTTCCAAAAAGGATTGTGTCCATCCCATCCGAAAACCCAGAAATATTGCGGATCTGAAATATCCCAAAAGCCAGTGCTTCTTTTGTAGGAGTTTGCCCAATAATCACCAGTTCCTTCACTTAAACCATTTACTTGGCTAAGGCTTCCATTGGTAATGAAGTCGTGAAGACCGTGACCCAATTCATGAAGCACAACATCCATATCTTCTGCATCATCTACACCCCCTTCTCCAAACTGAAGGCTACCAGCGCTGTAAAAAGAGTTGTCCGCACCATTGGCACCGTGTGGATCGTAGCGCACTACCCCACCGTTATAGATTGAAACCAAAGGAATTCCCAAATCATCATTGATGTAACGGAAACTTTTATCAATATGGTGATAGCAGTTTGCGGCTTCAAAACCTTGCGCATCACGCGTAAAGCTAAAATCTGGTGAGGCCTGAATAAACAAACCTGTTGATGGAGAGCCTAATTCTGCTATTTCTGTATATGGACCTCTTAATCTATAGTTGGCGCCATCAAACTCAATGTCCAATAAAGAAACTGCGGTTCTTGCAGCATCAAGCTGGGCATTGGTTTGGTCGTTATTGTCAGAATAGTTTCCCCCATAATTGCTTCCTGTTTTGGTAAGTGGGTCTGGGTCAAAAACCATTGCTGTACCTGTAGCCATGGTTGTAGTTGGGTTTTTTATTCCATTTGGGTTGAGCTCTCCACCCTTTTTGTGATAGATGGCAATGTCTTGGGTGCTTAAAACAGCTCCTGTTTTTGCATCAACGATGGTCTCCCAGTTTCCCATACGGAATTCAGACATGGTTGTTACTCTATAAACCAATTGGCTGCTTCCCAATTTGTTGTAAACATATAGTTTTATCTCCTTTTGGGAAATATAGCCTTCTAAATTCAACGCAGTCTTAGCAGCGTTCAAGGCATCATTTTCAGAGATTGAAGGGTTGGTGTCTATAGTTTCCACGGCACTGTCAAAAGTGCTTGCATGATAGGTTACTTGATTGTTATTTGAAACGTGGACCGCCACTGAAGAATCAAAAACCTCCACCCCATTAACGGTGTGGTAATAACGAAATGTTTCACCAGAAGGGCCGGAATGGCTGTTCAACATGGCGAAACTTTGGTTTGTTTTGTTGATGGGCATGTTATTGTCCATCCAGGATTGCGCAACGCTTTCCTTACTTTGGGCAAAGAAAAACTGCGTAAAACACAATAATAGCGAAGTGAGTAAAAGTCTTTTCATTAAAAAGTTAGATTTAGAATTTGTTAATTGGTTTCCAAATGTAATGTTAATGGATTATAATTCAAAGAATTCCGACTAAACTAATTCGAATAATTTTTGCTATATCAAGATTAAACTCCATAAAAAAAAGGAAGCCACATTGCTGTAATTTCCTTTTTTAAAATGATATAAATCTCTAATTATATAGCCGAAACCATTAAGTTTTCATCTGCCTTTTCCACTTTGGCAACTTTTGAAGCGGTCAATCCTTTTATGGCTTTGTCCCACTTTTTGTTGCTCAGGCCGCTTTGGGATTTTAGGTCTTCCAAAACGATAGGCGATTGGGTTTTTAAAATTGTGTAAACCGCTTTTTCGTCCTCGGTCATTTCCACTTTTTTCTTTTCGGGGCGCATTTGCGGGAAGAAAAGCACTTCCTGTATGGAAGGATTATTGGTCAAAAACATAACCAAACGGTCCATCCCGATGCCCATACCGCTGGTTGGTGGCATACCGTATTCCAAAGCGCGAAGAAAGTCGTAGTCTATAAAAGCGGTTGCTTCATCATCGCCTCTATCAGCTAACTTCAATTGGGCTTCAAAACGTTCGCGTTGGTCTATTGGGTCGTTCAATTCGCTGTAAGCATTTGCTATTTCCTTACCACAGACCATCAATTCAAAACGTTCCGTTAGCTCTGGATTTTCGCGATGCTCTTTACAGAGTGGGCTCATTTCCTTTGGGTAATCTGTGATAAAGGTTGGTTGAATGTAATTGCCTTCGCACTTCTCACCAAAAATTTCATCAATCAACTTTCCTTTGCCCATGGTTTCGTCCACAGGAATTTTCATATCCAAAGCAGCTTTGCGGATTTCATCCTCTGTCTTTCCTGTGATGTCAAAACCTGTGAAGTGTTTGATTGCTTCAGCCATGGTTACCCTTGGGTAAGGTGCCTTAAAGTCTATTTCGTGTTCTCCAAAAGTAGCTTTTGAGGTTCCGTTTACTTGTATGGCACAAAATTCCAGCAATTGCTCGCAGAAATCCATCATCCAGTTGTAATCTTTATAGGAAACGTAAATTTCCATAGCGGTAAACTCTGGGTTGTGGGTGCGATCCATCCCTTCATTTCTAAAGTTTTTGGAGAATTCATACACGCCGTCAAAACCGCCTACGATCAATCTTTTTAGGTATAATTCATTGGCAATTCGCATATACAGCGGAATGTCCAATGAATTGTGGTGTGTAATAAAAGGTCGCGCCGCTGCGCCGCCCGGAATGGGTTGCAAAACGGGAGTTTCCACTTCAAAATAGCCACGCTCGTTAAAGAACGTGCGCATGGCATTGAATAGCTTGGTGCGCTTTACGAAAATTTCCTTTACGTGCGGATTTACCACCAAATCTGCATAACGTTGGCGGTAGCGTTGTTCTGGGTCAGTGAAAGCATCGTGTACTTTTCCTTCGGCGTCAACACGCGGTTGCGGCAATGGTTTTAATGCCTTGCTCAACAGGGTGAAATTTTTCACCATAATGGTTTTTTCGCCTACCTGTGTTTTGAAAAGTTCGCCCTCAATCCCTATAAAATCGCCTATATCGAGCAATTTTTTATAAACATCGTTGTAATGGCTTTTGTCTTCGCCAGTGCATATTTCATCACGGTTAAAATAAACCTGAATACGGCCATCTGCATCCTGAAGCTCCGCAAAGGAAGCTGAACCTTGGATTCTGCGAGACATCAATCTTCCAGCAACCACTACCTTTTTACCTTCTTCAAAATTCTCCTTTATCTTTTTTGAAGTGTTGTTTACAGGGTATAAATCTGCAGGATAGGGGTTTATTCCTCGCTCGCGCAGTTGTTGTAATTTTTCTCTTCGGATGATTTCCAACTCAGAAAGCTGCATAGATGTTAAATTTAAGTCGCAAAATTACCGTATTTTGGCTATTTTGAAGCGAAATAAATTATTTTTTTTCATTTTTAAGGTCTTTCTCAAAAAGGGCAACAAGTGTTTTTAAATCTTCTCTTTCGGGGTCAATTTCAAGGGCCTTTTTATAACTTACAATGGCATCTTCTTTTTTATTTGCATAGCCTTGAATATTCGCAAGGGTTTCGTAAACACTTATTTCGGTTGGGAATATTTGCGTATTAAGATATGCTATGGAAATAGCCTGTTCCTTTTTATCTTGGGCCAAAAGTACTTTGCAGAAGGTGTTTAAGTCATATTTGGAGTTAATAAAAGGAGCTATTTTAAGACTTATTTTTTTTGAATTTTTAATGAGTTTTTTTGCTCCGAGGGATTCTAATTCTTCGTTTGCTAGCGTAACTCCATAATAAAAATTATTATACTGAGCTGTTAATAATTGAAGCATGTCCGTTTCTAAATTTTCAACTGGATGTTCCACAATTCTATTTATTTCTTTTCCGTCTTTGTAAAAGATGAATGTGGGTACGCGGTGAATATTCAACCCTTCTTCTTCACCACCGGGACTTTGTTTGTAATCATCGCTGTAGTTTGATAGAGCAACGACAGTTAATCGTTCCAAAGGAAAATCTGACTCATCCAGTATTTTATAGAAAATAGGGACATTCTTTTTGCTATCACCGCACCAAGAACCAAAAAAGGCTGTGATAGTATATTCGGGTAGTATTTTTTTTAATTCAGCAACCTTTTCTTTATTGGGTTGATAGGCTTCATAATTGGGTAAAAACCATTCGGAGTAGGTGTTTTTGGAAAGTGCTTCTTTGTTGACTTTGCCCAATAACATTGGGGATTCACCATTTTGCATAATCTCTTTATTAAAAGGTTGCGCATAGTTGGTGAAAATTGAAAATGTGAAAGCAATGGAAAAAAGGATTAAATTTTTCATGGTTGTCGATTTTAAAATTAAGACCACGAATATTTAAAAAATGAGGAACGAATTAGAGAATATAGGGTATGAAAAAGGGTCTAGACCCCCGTTTGAATTTAATTGGAGTATAGGTTTTTCACATCTTCGCGAGAGGTGACGTTTAGCTTTTTGTAGAGATTGTTTATGTGCGATTTTACCGTACTCAGGCTCACAAACATAACTGAAGCAATTTCTTTGTTGCTTTTATCCTCCAAAATGAGTTCCAAAACTTTCTTTTCCTGTTTGGAAAGAGATTCTTCTAAGGAAGAAGGAGTTTCATTTGCTTTTTTTAGTTTTCTGTAAAAAAAGAAGTTTCCTAAAATTGATACTGCTGAAATTACACCTATTAAATAAATCCACCACGGAAAAGTATCTGGTTTAATTGCGGCCACCAAATATTTGTCTGATGCAAGTTCTGCGCTGTATTGTTCGGTATAGTTGCTGTTGGGGTATTTTTCATTTAGACGCTGCAACAAATCGTCATAATAACTATTGCTTTTAATATCTTCCAAATAGTAGGCATGGATTGGCTGGGTTCTGTCAGAAAGATAAGCATAGCTGTAAAGTTCGGCCAAGGGTTCCTGAAGTTGTTCTCCATATTGCTGCAAAATACTGAACCATTTTTTGGAATTGATCTTTCGGTTTGCTTCGCTTCTATAGGTGCCAAAAGCAAAACGCATGTCGTGCTTTAAAGAGTCAATTTTTAAAAAAGCATTGGCTTTTTCATTTTTTGAAACCACACGGCAAAACATTTCTTCATCAAAAGAAAAGGGAAGCATTAGCGTATCATTGTTATTTGCAATAAAAACCACTTCTTTACTATTTGGGCAATGACCAGTAAAGTGGGTAGTGTTTTGGTCGTTTTCACTACAAGTATCTACGTGGATTCTGTAAATTCTGTTTTCCGAAGGTAAGTTGTCACCTGAAAATGAAAAGTAACCTGTGGAATCGGCAGTAGTTTTATTGAGAATCTGTTCTGGGTAAACTCCTGAGATTTTTCGGTAATCGTCCACAGCAGATAGATAGACGATGCCGTTGCTGGATTCCGTATCCACATAGCCTGAAAATTGATATTGCGCATTGCTGGCGGTAATTGTAAATAAGAACAATACCAGTGGAATGATTTTTATAAACCTCATTTTTAAAATAAATCACTAAGGTAATAAACTCTGTTGAACCAGAATCTTGTAACAAAAGGAAAAATGGCTTGACAGATAGCTTAAATATTAATCGTAAATTTGTTTTCTATGAATATATGGAGAGTCCTGCTAGCAATCCTTTTCCCACCACTTGCTGTTATTGGCAAGGGTTGTGGATCTGTACTGATCGTTTTTATACTTACCGTTTGCGGATGGGTTCCCGGTGTAATTGCTGCATTAATAATTTTAAACAACCCTAAAAGATAAACCGATGATACAAAAATTACTTTTTTTGCTAGTTTTGGCTTTTACTGCCGTTAGTTGCCAATTTACTGAAACCATGGTTATGAACGAAGATGGAAGTGGCACCATGAGAGTAGAAGTAAACCTCAACGAAATGATGGCCTTTGGTGGTCAGGCCATGGCTGATTCAACAATTGTGAAAATGGACACCATTGTTTATATGAAACAATTTTTGGAGGAAAAGAAAGACAGTATTGCCAAGCTTTCCATCACCGAACAACAGAAACTGAAAAAGCTCGAGAACTTCAACATTCATATAAAAATGGACTCGGAGAGTTCTGAAATGGTCTATGATATTTCCACCAACTTCAAAAATATAAGCGAGGCGAACGATATGCTAAACGGACTGGAACAGGCAGGAAACTTGATGCCTAACCCAGATTCCAATACAGAAATTAAAAAAGAGGAAGATTCCCCCGAAATATTGGGTGTAAATTATTCTTTTGAAAAGGGTGTATTTAAAAGAGACGCATACATAAAAGATGAAAGACTGCACCAGCAGCAAGTGGACAGCATGAAACAGGCCGAAGCTTTTATGGGTAGTTCCAATTATACCTTGAAATATACTTTTCCGAAGAAAATAAAGAAAACATCAAATCCTGAAGCTACGTTTTCTGCAGACAGAAAAACCGTAACCGTACAAAAGCCTTTTTTAGAATACTTTAAAAACCCTGATATGCTGGATTTAGAGGTAGAATTGGAGAAATAGGAATTTCGGCAATGTATTTGTATATTAATAATCACTAACATAAAACATAATACACATGAAGGCTCTCTATTTATTAATTCCATTATTTATGGCAAATGCCTGCAAAACGCAGACGGGTAACGTAATTTCTTCAGAAAACACAACCATGGAACAAATGGAAAACAAATCAACAGGATGTCCGGAAGAAGGTACCTGCACTTTAGTAGTTCACAAAAACAAAAGCTTATCCATTCAAGAAGATGGCACTGGTGCTTTATATCCACAGCTGGTGGAAGGCACAAATTCTGTCGTGGAATACACCTATTTAAAAAAAGGCCCTCCAGGAACTGCGGATGGCGATTATTCTGAAACCATTCATTTTGAAATACCTGCAGACACACAAAAGTTGAGTAAAGAAAATGCTTCCTTGAGCGAAGTGAAAATGCTTTACGGAAAACATTGTTTTTGTAAAGGAGAAGCGGGTTATTACCGTATAACTGAAGGAAAGCTTCTAGTTAATAAAAACAAGTTGGGAACCGTGTTAGATCTTGAGTTCAAGGTGAACAAAACCTCACAAGTAATTACACATATTTCGGAAATGGTGAGGGATTGAAGCAGAAAAAAGAGAAAAGAATAAAGAGGAAAGATGTTGATTAAACAATTCCTTTTCTTTAGTCTTTAGTCTTTAGTCTTTTCTCTTTATTCTTTAGTCTTTTCTCTTTCCTCTTTATTCTTTAGTCTTTCCTCTTCCCTCTTTTTTCTATATTCTTTTTCAAAAAAATACTGCAATGCGAAAAAGGCATAATTATAAAAACTTAAAGATTTGGAAACTGGGTCTACAGATAACCATGGATATTTCTGATATTTTAGACACATTTCCTAAACACGAAATATTTGGATTGACATCGCAAATGAGCCGTTGTTCTGTTTCAATACCTAGTAATATTTCAGAAGGTTCTGCAAGAACCGATAAGGCCTTTAATAATTATTTGGATATTTCCCTTGGATCTTCTTTTGAATTGGGAACTCAACTTTTGATTGCGCATCACAAAAATTATATCACCACTGAAACGCTGGAAAAATTGGAAGCAAAAATTTCAGAGTGGCAGAAAATGACAATGGGCTTTCAAAAGAGATTAAACGAGTAAGATACCCCGTCTTTTCTCTTTATTCTTTATTCTTTATTCTTTATTTAAAAAAAAGAGGAAAGAACAAGAACCAATCCCCTATCTTCTATTTATTTCTTGTTCGTTGTTTTCTGTTCCTTGTTCTAAAAAAAGTCTCCCTTCGAAGGGAGATTTAGAGGGATGCTTTAACGCTCAATACCCATCAAATTATTACACAAAAAAAAGAGAAAAGAACAGGAACTAAATCCTGTCTTTTCTCTTTATTCTTTATTCTTTATTCTTTTCTCTTTATTCTATTTAATTCTTAACAACTTTTTTGGTAGATACTTTATTGCCGTTTTTCACAACAAGGAAGTACATTCCGCTTTCAACATAATTGTAATCCAATTGTTTGCTGAAGGTGTTTGAAGCATTAACATCATCAAAAGTAGTTTGACCGATAATTCTTCCTCTTAAATCATATAGCGAAACTTCAATGTTATCATTAGTAGCTGGTTTGAAAGTAAGGTTGAAAGTTCCGTTTGAAGGGTTTGGATAAACCGCAAAATTTTCAAAACTGAATTCTTCAACACCAACTGTTCCAGTTACGGTAATAACACCATTGTTAAGGTCATAGAATATGTTGTTTGATGAAATAACCATCAACCTACCAGTCGCAGTGTTAAGGTTTGGTACATTCACAACAGCACTTCCAGTGTTTGGCACATTCAAGGCAACTGTTACTGGATACGTTAACCCACCATCGGTAGAAAACATAATATCTACGTTAGGGCTATTCACCGGAGCTACGTCTGTTCCTGCAACATCCCAAGTAACGGTTTCAGTAGTTTGGGTAGTCCAAGTAGTTGCCGCATTTTGTGAAGTAACAACAAATGGTCCAGATGCACCATCAAAAGTCACAATCACATTGTCACTGTCAGAGGATCCTCCACCGGCAACATTATCACGAACGGTCAATCTAAAGTTCATGGTTCTAGCTACAGAAGGTACAACCTCCCAAGTGCTCTGTGTATTACCTGCTAATACAGTCGCCAATGCTGGCATATATCTGTCAGGTGATGCCATTGGATCAAGAGATCTAAAAGCAGGCCCTACCGTTGAAGTATTTTGTGGAGGCATGGGCGCAGGATTATTGTTCTGTTGTTCCCAGCAATAGCTTAATATATCTCCATCTGGATCTAAAGCAGCTCCTTTAAGTATAAAAGGTGTTGATTTTGGAACAGTATAATCAGGTCCCGCATCTGCATCTGGTGGAAGGTTGTTAGTAGGGGTTTGAACAGAGCACTGTCCTCCGCCAAACTTTACAAAGTTCCACATTTCATTAATACTAAAGCCATGAAAATAATCATCACTAACATTTTGCACGTTAGGCGGGCAAATGCCTGCATAACCCATAATGGTAGATGCACTTCCAGGCTCGTATGATGCACTTGATCTTTGGCAATTGTTGTTTTGGGTATGGTTACCTCCATATTGGTGGCCCATCTCATGGGATACATAATCTACATAGAAAGGATCACCTATAGGCTGTGGCAAACCAGTTACTCCACGAGCTTTGTTAGGGCCGCAAGGAGATTGCAATTGGGCAATACCACCACCTCCAGTGGTAAATACGTGGCCAATGTCATAATTTGCGGCACCTATAATACCATCTATCTTAGCCTGTATTTGGTTGATTACATTTGAGGTATTATCCAAACCATCTGTAGCAGGATTTAAAAATATAATATCCACATTGTTTGGAATAATTACCATAGTTATAGCAACATCTCTTTCATAGATTCCATTAACTCTTGTCATCGCCACATTCTGTGCAGACAAAACTGCTGCTTTTTTAACAGCGTCGGTAGCTCCAGGATCAATACCTTGATTGTTTAGGTGCCAAAGGGAGTATTCGCCGTTAGCGGCCAAAGCCAATCTAAAAGTTCTTAGCATGCCATCATCGGCACCCCTATGGAAACCTGAATTTCCGTCATTAGCTGGTCTTGGGCCAATTTCTTCTTCCACCATGCAAACAAAGGCTTCAAGGGGAGCTGGCAAATCTTTTCTCGAATAGTTAATGTAGTGTTGCTTGTCCGTTGTGTAAGGATCTATATAAATGGTTGAATAGTTTGGGGAAGAGATCATCACATGTACGCCAATATCCGAAACACTAAAGCGCGCAACGGCAGAAGCATCATCAATTCCCTGTGCCGCATAGGAGCGAATGTTGGGGTATTGTGCTTGCAGTTCTGGCGCAAAAACAGAAGCTTCAAAAACACGGAAGCGTTGTATCTCGCCATTGTTTGTGGGCAATTCTATAATTACATTGGAAGCGCCACTAAATCTTTCGGGCGCATTTGCCAAAAGGTTTTTAAAGGCGGGGGTGTTCAGTTTAAAAAGATTGAAATCTTGCGGCATACTGCTTCTGTATGCTTTTTGTCGGTTTTGCGTTTCAGATGGCGAAGCTTTCGTCCATAACGCATTCTGTGCATGCAGCCCAAAGCTTAAAAGCAAAAGGAATACAAACAGAAATGGTTTAAAAGTACTTTTTTTCATTTTAGTTGTAATTTATATGAATGTTTAGAACTGTAAATATAATAGTCTTTAGGGAATTTAAGGAATTTTTAAGATGCTAACTTTCAGCTTTTAGCCAAAAAAAAACATAAAATTTAAAAAAAGAATCCAGAGAAAGTAATTTATCAATAGTTTTACCCTCAATTTTTAAAAACTTTTACATTGAATAAATCCTTACAAATAATAGATTTAGGATTAAAAGATTATCAAGAAACTTGGGATTGTCAGGAATCGCTTTTTCAAGATATTCTTCAAATAAAAAGCAACAACCGAAAAAAAGATCTTGATCAGAATACACCAAATTATCTATTGTTTGTAGAACATCCACACGTATATACGCTGGGAAAAAGCGGTCATATTGAAAATCTGCTCATTTCAGAAGAAAAGCTGAAAACCATAGGCGCTAAATTCTACAAAATAAACCGCGGGGGCGACATAACCTATCACGGCCCGGGACAGATTGTGGGCTACCCTATCTTGGATTTGGAAAATTTTTTTACGGATATCCACAAATACCTTCGTTTACTGGAAGAAATGATTATCCTCACCCTAGCGGAATACGGCCTTAAAGCGGAGCGAAGCAAAGGCGAAACTGGAGTTTGGCTGGATGTGGGCACGCCTTTCGCCCGCAAAATATGTGCCCTAGGTGTCCGCGCCAGTCGCTGGGTGACCATGCACGGTTTTGCCCTTAATGTAAATACCAATCTGGGGTATTTTGACAATATGATCCCATGCGGCATTAAAGGGAAAGCAGTAACATCCCTAAACGTGGAATTGGGGAAAGCTGAAATTTCCATGGAAGAGGTCAAAGAAAAGCTTTTGAAACATTTTATCGTCCTTTTTGAGGCGGAAGTGAAGCAAAAAGAAACAGTAAAATAATAAACCATACTCCCACAAAGAACAAGAATAACTACAACAGATAAAAATCTCCTAATTTGTTAGTACTTTAGAGGAATGAAAAACATACCATTTTCATTCCTCTTTTTTTTGATTCTCTTTTTGACGGCAAACCCGTTTGCCCTTCAAGGGCAAATACATCGAGACACTATATATAAATACTACAATTCAATAGTGCACCCCAATGATGATGTAACCATTTCACAAGGGATTAACTTTTATACCCGTAAAAAGGAAAATGATACCCAGCTAAAAGATACTTTAAGCATTATTCAGGATTTAAGATTGATTGCAATAGGTCAATTTAATCTCGGCAATATAAATGACAGTGAAATTGCAGTAGTAGAGTCACTCACATTAATTGATGATTATTCAAAAAAAGATGCTTTAATTGAAGGTAGAAAAGCGCTCTACAACCAATTGGGCAAAATCTATGGGGAAACAAAAAACTACAATAAAGCCATCGAAGTTTACAATTGGTCTCTTAATTTATCAGAAAATAAATCAGACAGCATAACGCTAATTAACAACAAAGCCACAATCTATATAGAGCTGGGGGAATATCAAAAAGCAGCAAAACAACTCGAACTTGCCCAAAAAAAAGGTGCAAATGACACCAATTCCCTTCAGTATGCAATGGTTCTTGATAACCTGGGCTTTGTACAATCCAAGTTGGGAAAACCTGATGCATTGATTAATTTAAAAAAAGCAAAGTCAATAAGGGAAATCCAAAATAATTTGGAAGGAGCCTACTCCAGCAACAAACATTTGGCGCTATACAGATCGGA